>Ga0163111_10000029_pt1 | contig 99378 bp, 57 predicted proteins | sample CRUFie1St18metaG_FD_109645 | JGI IMG/M metagenome (GOLD analysis project Ga0163111, IMG submission 109645) | Marine microbial communities from the Costa Rica Dome - CRUD Field 142mm St18 metaG | ecosystem: Environmental > Aquatic > Marine > Oceanic > Photic zone | place: Costa Rica: the Eastern...
AACTTGCCCTCTAACAATTGTTTGTCTGCACAGACAATTGGGACATCCTTTGCCTCCAACGACACGGCAGGAATCTCCACACTCGTCCGAATAATCCCTTCTCCCATATCTTCCTCCTTCCATACAGGATAGTTGAGGCCACATACGGCTATGTTCATGGAAGTCTTATCCGTTTTCTCCCACATCAACCGAACCACACACCGAAGGCCATTCCCGCACATCGTTGCCTCCGAACCATCGGCATTGAAGATACGCATTTCGGCATCCTTCTCAGGATGCGGCATCACAAATAGGATTCCATCTGCTCCTACACCCGTTTGGCGATCGCATAGGGTTTGGGTCAGAGAAATACGGTCTGATTCTGAGAAATGATAAGCTCGTTCGATTTCATCTATCATGATGAAGTCATTGAATGAGCCATGACATTTGATGAGAGAAATATTCATAGTTTGCTTTGTCTTCTAGCAGAATACACCCACATTCGTTCATGAGAATGAAGCTTTCTTTCCTTAATTGGAAAAATATGTCTACTTTTCTATAATCGATTTCTGATTGAATGTGTACCTTTGATAGCAAGCTGTATCAATTGTGCCACAATTTACATACAAAGCCTTATGAACGCTAATCCTAACCATACTATCATTCGGGTCATAACCATACTTTTGGGAACGGTATTTATACTAGCGGGTCTCGCCAAACTATCAGGTATGATGGAGGATCAATTCACAGCTTGGGCACATCCAGTCGAATTGATGTATACAGTTGGAGTATTGGAGATATTGGGGGCAATTGGGCTATTCCGCCCCAAGTTGCGTATATGGGCTTCATTAGGACTTATTGGGCTGATGTTCGCGGCAATTTATACCCACCAAAACGACCATATCCCTCTTGATGAAGATCGACTGATGATTGGCCTCAATCTTTTCCTCATTGTCTTACTGATTACCCAACTCCTAATGCGAACTGGCCAAAAGGCTTAAGCTTACTCACACACACATTTCAATGCTGCCTATGTCAACTTGCTCGTGTCGACTTGCACTACGTATAGGTGAACACGTTTACCTGCTCGTGTCGACTTGCACTACGTACAGGTGAACACGTTTACCTGCTCGTGTCGACTTGCACTACGTATAGGTGAACACGTTTACCTGCTCGTGTCGACTTGCACTACGTATAGGTGAACACGTTTACCTGCTCGTGTCGACTTGCACTACGTACAGGTGAACACGTTAATATATATAGGGTGCATTGCCCCCTAATAGGGCAATGCACCCCATGAGTTCCTTATTCGTTTGCGTTTAGCTGTTCTTTAAGGGATTCTATTTCCTTTTGTTGCTCCTGAACGGCGTTGATTAACATATATAGAAGAGCGGATGAATCAAAGGTATAGTAATCGCCCATACCTTGGTCAAGCACCTTATCAACTCCATTCTCTACTTCTTGTACTTTCTGGCCAAAAGGTGTTTTATTAACAGTATAAGGAGCAATATTCGCCATATCTTGGGCAAGGATGCCCACAAATTCACGGTCTCCTGCGTCAGGAAGCTTTTCATTGTAACGGAACCACACAGGCTCAATTTGCATCAATTGGCTTAGGCCATCTTCATAGGGTCGAATATCCTGCTTGAGGCGTTCGTCAGAGATGGTAGACCAAGTATTGGTTCCATATTTATAAGGAGTCCCTACAATTTCTAGGTCACCTTGTACCCACAAATCTTCATCTGCATTTGCATGCACAACTGTACCCAGCACATCCCCAATCACATTCGCAAAAGCATTCAAGGCTCCTCCTGCATTCAGTACGCCATCAGAAGAACTCGTGATAAAGTCACCGCGAGACATTACGTCTACTCCTGCAGAAAGAGGAATAATGTCTCCTCCTAGCATTGTCCAAAGTGAAGAGCCTCCTCCCGATGCAGCCGCCCAATATGCCCCCCCTGTACCATTAGAGGTAAGAACCTGGCCTGCTGTTCCTGGGTTGCCATTGGCATATACGTTTCCATCTAGGTAGATGTCCTTCCAACTGTTAGATGCATTACCAAGATCATAAAAGTCATCTAAAGATGGAACCAAGTTGTCATTTACCATCACCTCGGTTGTAAGCGCATTGTGTAGATATCCTCTGAGGTCTATATTTTGCAAGACATTCTCTCCTGTCGGATCTAGGTAGTAGTTTGTATTGTCCCAGTCAATCAAGCGATCCGCAAAATATAAATCTGCGGAGGCAGTAGAAGCAAAGCCAATATGGGTATTTCCATCATCGCGAACTTCAAATACCGTTACACCATTGTCTTGAATCACAAAATCACCAGAGTTATTCATATTAAAGATGACATCATATAGATTTTGTGTGATGGTCGTTGTTTGGAAGAGTCCACCACCCCACATGACATTATCCAAGACAATACTTAAACCATTTGAAGCAGCTACATTTAGGGTAACATCACCTGTGCCTCCTCCTGTCAATCCATCTCCTGCAATCACACTAGTCACCCCTGAGAACGCAGACGTAGGAATATTCACCCACTGCGAACCATTGAAAACGAGGGCATCTCCAGCAGAAAGACTTCCTCCGATGGTTACATTGGTCAAGATCTCAAGTGGTCCAGCTGGTCCAGTAGCGCCCGTTGCACCTGTTGGCCCCGTAGCCCCATCTGCTCCTATGATACCATCTGTCCCAGCAGCACCCGTTGCACCAGTAGCACCCGTTGCTCCTGTAGAGCCCGTTGCGCCAGTAGCTCCTGGTAATCCTTGAGGCCCCATAGAACCTGTAGAACCCGCCAAACCTGTTGGGCCTGTAGGCCCCGTAAGACCCGTTGGTCCTGTTGGCCCAACGAAACCTCGTAACCCCATGGAACCTGTCGGCCCCGTTGGCCCCATAAGCCCCGTTAATCCATCTACTCCATTGGTTCCAGCAGGCCCTGTAGCTCCAGTAGGTCCCGCAGGCCCTGCTGGTCCAGTGCTACCCGCTGTTCCTGTCGGCCCAGTAGGCCCTTGTACACCTGCTACTCCATCTGCACCGTCTGCACCATCGGCTCCTGTAGCTCCCGTTGGTCCTTGTGGTCCAATTGGCCCCTGTGCACCTGCTGATCCATCAGCACCATCGGCTCCTGTAGCTCCCGTTGGCCCTTGTGGCCCAATGGGGCCCTGTGCACCTGCTGATCCATCAACACCATCGGCACCTGTAGCTCCCGTTGGTCCTTGTGGCCCAATGGGCCCCTGTGCACCTACTGCTCCATCTGCACCGTCTGCACCTGTAGCTCCCGTTGGCCCTTGTGGCCCAATGGGCCCCTGTGCCCCTACTGATCCATCTGCCCCGTCTGCTCCTGTAGCTCCCGTTGGCCCTTGTGGCCCAATGGGCCCCTGTGCACCTGCTGATCCATCTGCCCCGTCTGCACCTGTAGCCCCCGTTGGCCCTTGTGGCCCAATGGGGCCCTGTGCACCTGCTGATCCATCTGCTCCGTCTGCCCCTGTAGCTCCCGTTGGCCCTTGTGGCCCAATGGGGCCCTGTGCACCCACTACTCCATCTGCACCGTCTGCACCTGTAGCTCCCGTTGCTCCTTGTGGCCCAATTGGACCCTGTGCACCTGCTACTCCATCCGCTCCATCGGCTCCTGTAGCTCCCGTTGCCCCTTGTGGCCCCATTGGCCCCTGCGGCCCTGTATTCGTTGGTAATACGATGGTGTTTCCAGAACTTATACTTAAGGAATTGGTGTTTCCATCAAAGCTTAGGTTTTGTATTTCATTCGTTGGGTCTGTATCCATACAATCAATACACGTCCATGAGGTACCATTGAAATACCAGAATCCCTTTTCGGCGGGATCTGTCACATAAAGCAATAGCCCATTAGCAGGATTTGCAATTGCATCTCTTTGTGCAACTGTTAGTCGAGGTACAAGCATTCCTCGATCAGTTGCATCAATATGTAAAATGGCACTGGCATTAGGGGTGTTTGTACCGACCCCTACATTGCCTTGAGCGTTTAAATCAAAAGAAATGAGAATTACTAGGGAAACGAAAAGGGATATACGTCTAATCATATTGGTAAAAAGGTTGCAAGATTGAAGATTCAATCAATATATAGCCTATACAAATACTCAAATTTACCCTAATTATCCTACACTTTTGCAATGTGGAAAAGTTTCTAAAAAAAAATCGCCTTTAGGTGTTGATGCTCGGGTCAAAATTTCGACTAATAGAAGATGAAAGCCCACATCATCTTTATACGAACTCCAAATGAATACGTGTGATTGAGCTGGCACGACGGAAATCCGTCTTGTCGAAAGCAGATTTATTTAATTCATACAATCATGCGTAAACATTTTCAACTTATTATTGGCCTATTTATCGGAGGATGCCTAGGGCTTTATCCTTCCTTGGTCATGTCACAACAAATGTCGTTGAACGCGGTATCTCATAAAATACCGAAAGTTCCGCTCGAAACCGTCTCTCAATTGTACAATGCCTCCCATGGAGATGTACTAACTGAAACAAGCTATTTCGATGGGCTTAATCGAAAAGTACAGCAGGTAACGGAACAATACAGCTCATCCCAAAAAGACCTTATCCAATTTGCCATGTATGATTCCTATGGGCGTGAAAGCAAAAAGTATCTTCCCTATGCTATCCTCAATAACAATGGCCAAGCAAGGTTTGCCCCAGAGCAGGAACAGGCGAGTTTCTACCAAACCAATTCAGGTGTCAGCCAAACCGACTTCCCTTTCTCTGAATACCAATTCGAAGCGTCTCCTCTTGGCCGATTACAGGAGGAAGGTTTTGCTGGAGAAGCATGGCAGTTGCAGCCCAATGGTACAGGCCATACCCGCACGTATACCCATAGAACCAACAATGTTTTTGATGCCATTGCACGTATGGAGGGGCCATTATCTATAGATTACCAAGTCAGTCAAATGTACCCTGATGATTCCCTATCTGTTATTGAATATGAAGATGAGGATGGGCATAAACAACTGGCATTTATTGACTTATTCGGTCGAATCATTGCCCTAAAACAAAAGGTTGATTCAAATACGTGGGCGTCTACTTATTATGTATACAATCAAAAAGGGCAATTGGTACACATCATCCAACCCGAAGGATGGGCACAAAAAGATCAATCCTCAGGACAGATTACTGCCGATATATTCAATCGGTATGTACATTCTTTTGTCTATGATGAAAAGGGTCGAGTACAAAGCCATAAACAAGCAGGCAAAGACTCTGTCTATTACGTATATGACATACTTGACCGTGTTATCTTGTTTCAAGATGGCAACTTACGCGCACAACAACAGTGGTATTTCAATAAGCATGATGGGCTAGGCCGCAATATCATGCAAGGGATTTATCATGATTCCAATCCTCAGTCTACAGTATCTCTCCAACGATCCATCGATAGTCTTCAAGCTCTACCGACTCATTATTCCCATGAAAATCGAAACGGACTTCAGTTTGCCAGCCTACATGGCTATAGCAATCTATCGTTTCCCGATCTTGTCAATTGTGAGGTACATACAGTACGGTACTATGATGATTATGACTTCGACCAAGATGGAACCCCAGACTACATCTACCTTCATGATTCTTTATATTTCCCAGAAGGAACGCCTAGCCCCCAACCCATGCAACAGCTCACAGGTGTAAAATCTCGCGTTCTTAACCCTAGCCCTGATATGCCTACATGGATTCACTCAATCAGCTATTATGATAAGTATGGACATGTATTGCAAATACAATCAGACAACCACCTTGGAGGGCAAGAGGTTCGGAGCTTCGCATACAATTTCGAAGGCCTCACAAGCCGTTCGCTCATCCGCCATTCTAGTATAATCAATGGTTCTTCGACCCAACATTCAGTCATGTATGATTATTCCTATGATCATTCGAATCGGCTTTCGGAAGTTCATCAGCGCACAGATAGCCAAACCAGTGTGCTCATTGCCCAATATCATTACAATGACCTAGGTGAACTCATCGAAAAGAACCTGCATTCGGAGGATAATGGGGCACATTTTCTACAATCAATTGACTATCAATATAATATTCGAGGGTGGCTGACGCATATCAATACAATTAATACCCGTCATCAGCTCATTTCGCCCCATCTTCAAGCCCTCAGCCCTGGAACAAGTCCTAGCAACCTACCCAATCGTCCAACAACCCTCATTCATAATGTCCGTCCACCTATCCCCCAACAGGGAAGCGGTTCTCCTACAACTGGAACAGGAGGAGGCAAAGGCCTCATCCAGCAAGGAACCAACCCCTACCAACCAGGTGGCCCCATTGTAGTTCCTAGCGATCCTGCAAGTGATGAAGTCGAAGACCTATTCGCCATGGAAATTCTCTATGAACAGGGAGTACAAGAATTGGATGCAATGCCTTCTTTCAATGGCAATGTTTCAGGCGTAAAATGGCAAAGTAGACGAGACAATAAGATTCGAGGATATGGGTACCAATACGATATGCGTGATCAATTGGTCAATGCAAACTATGCCCGTATGTATCGCAATCGTTGGACATATGACAATCATCATTATAGCATCCCTTCTATCACCTATGACCTCAATGGCAATATCGAATACCTCCACAGAAAAGGTACTACGGGTCAAACCCCAACGGGTAAACCTACTTGGGGGAGTATGGATGAGCTCGATTATATATATGAAGGAAATCGCCTCATTTCCGTAACCGATCGAATGAGTAGCTTAATACTTCCACAAGAAATTGAGCAATTTATTGATAATAGCCAGCTTACAGGGATTCCAAACAATCCTCTCACCCATGAGTATCTCTACGATGCCAATGGCAATCTTATTGAGGATAAAAACCGCGGTCTCCAAATTTCCTACAACCACCTCAACCTCCCAACCCTCATTGTTAATGCACAGCAAGATAGTGTTCGGTTCTATTATACTGCAGATGGGCTCAAAATTCGAACGGTCATTGCTCCAAATGTTGGGAGTTCCGAACAATGGGATATGGCGAGCGAGTTTCACTACCAACACGAATCATTGGCATACTTTACCCATTCTGAAGGGATTGCTCGAATGAATACCACAGGCACATTCCTGAATCAATATGCCCTTAAAGACCATCTAGGCAATGTTCGGATACAGTTCACAGATGCTAATGGAGATGGAAAGCCTGAAATTGTACAAGAAGACCACTACTATCCTTTTGGAGCTCGCATGGCACATCTGTCCTATCAAGACGATCCCCTATCTCCCAATCGGTACAATGGTATGCTTCAAGCACGTTCTGGCTCTCAGCTTTATCATACCACTTTTCGAACCCTTGATCCTGTTCTAGGGCGTTGGTGGCAGCAAGATCCTATGGCTCTCTACTTCCCCAATCGAACGCCTTACAATAGTAACCTGAACAATCCTATCAGGTATAGCGACCCAAGTGGAGATTGCCCTATATGCTATCCATTAGTAGGAGCCATTGCAGGAGGAGTAGGCTCTTTTACGCACCTTAGTGAAGTATATGGAGGATATGACAAGGCATGGGATGCCCTTGTATCACTTGAAAGTAAAGCTATACTTCATATGGGCACAGGTATTGTCTTAGGAGCAGCGGGCGGGCTCGCTGGAGGAAGCTTCTCTTCCCGTTTTGCAGGAGCAGTCGTAGGAGGAGTATTCGGAGGGCTCTCCCAAATAGTAGAACAAGTAATTGATGATGGAAAGGTTAGCAGTTGGCAGAGTGTAGGCGTACATACCGCAGGTGGAGTTGCTATTGGTTCTCTAACACATTCCTTCTTAGGTCATGCCTTAGAAGCAAGACCCGTTATTGGAGGCACTTATTACCCTTCTAATAGTCCTGGGGAGGTTTTCTTAGCATTCTTTGGCGCAGGTGTAATTGACTATGTCATCAGCACCCCCGTGGTAGACAAAGTCCTCCAATATCTTCCTGAAGACGGGTCTGGCCCTCCTTCAACTACCAATAAGCAAGCTGAAAAGGAAGGAAAAGCTGATAACCAGAGCAATAAATCTTTAGACCAAATTGAGCAATCAAATGTGAAAGGGCAATCCAATCGGGGAGAAACTATTCAACATATTCATACCGAACGGGGGAACGGCGGAACCTCTACCGTAAGTTGGTATATTGTCCGAACGACTGATGATGTATACATCGTAAAAGAAAACCATGAAACAGGGACACAAATATACACTCCTTTACGCGAGTATCAGAAGAATTAGTCTCCCTATATAGCATAAACAAGCAGCCAACTCATATGCGAGTTGGCTGTTCTTTATAAAAGATAAACTCCCCATACATACAAGATGCAGGGGAAGTTTACTTTGTGGTTCGGTTAATTATTATTTTGTTAGTACCATTCGCTTACTATCAATTCGTTTTCCATCTACGATAAGCGAATAGATGTATGCTCCTTCTCCTAATGTACCCGCTTGAAGGGTATACTCTCCATAGCCTGTTTGGCTTAAGAATTCAGAAATAATCACATTGCCTTTCATGTCACTGATTTGCAATACCGCTTCTTGTGTGGTAGAAGGCAAGTAATAGGTAATCTTTGTGCTGAAGGAAAAAGGATTAGGCATATTTTGGTGCAATGCAGGTGCATCATACATACCAACTGGAGCATGATTCATATGATTATCATGTCCTGCATCCCCTCCTGCATGTGCGAGACAGCATGCTTGTAGATCTGCTTCGAATTGGTCAAGTCTAGAAAGCTTCTCTTCCAATCGATCTAATCGACTTTTCAATGCCTCATTTTCTTCCATAAGTTGCGAAATACGTACATCTTGTGCCTCGTCCATGCTCTCTTGTGCTTGCTCGCCTTCCTTCATCGCTTCAATGATAACAGGAATAAGGCCGATGTAATTGACAGCAAGTTCGTCTTTCTCGACTTCCTCAACCAACTCAGGGAATACCTTCTTAACGTCTTGTGCAATTACTCCTATTTGCTTGCGTTCTCCTCTTGCTTCCTTGTCAATCCAATCATACGATACCCCATTCACCTCAAACAAACGATCTCTTGCGTCTGTCACCAGCTCAATATTCTCCTTAAGCTTACGATCAGAGCTTTGAGTGAAGGCTCCCTGAATCCAAAGGTCGCCATTCTTCTTCACGTATAATGCATTCGAACGATTCGTCGTACTGGTTCCATCTCCAATTGTGAACACATAGTCATTGACATCCCAGAATGAATCACTTCCATTGTCAGCATTGTATTTACCTAAAGAAACTGCAGCATAAGAAGAGGTATTATAAAAGCCCATGGCAGTAGCATAATCACCAGAAGCAACTGTATTGCTTCCCATAGAAGTAGAAGTTGCCCCTGAAGCCGTTGTGGAATATCCCATTGCTGTGGCGTAAGAGTTAGTAGCATCTGTATATCGTCCCAGTGCTAAAGAAGCAATACCTGAAGCTACATTTTCTCGTCCGATAGCTGTAGAATAGACACCTGATGCTTCCACAGAGCTACCAATTGCTGTAGTGGATGCCTCTGAAGCAATACAACCATATCCAGCAGCAAAAGAAGAAGGTCCAGATGTATTGTTTTCACGGCCAAGCGCTATAGAATAGTTACCAGAAGCAATACAAAGGCTACCCGCAGTAAATGTATAGTCTCCTGTAGATTGGTTTGAACTACCTGTTGCAGTAGCAATATAACCAGTGGCTTGAGTAGCCAGCCCCATAGTTGTAGAGTAGTTCCCCAATGCAGAAGTAAATAGGCCTAGTGCTGTTGCATTTACTCCACTGGCTGTACATTGGCGACCAAAAACAGTAGAATAATCTCCTGTAGCCATTCCAGATCCTCCAGCAGCAAAAGAGAAATTACCTGTTGCACGTGTTGCATTTCCAGCCGCAAACGAATAATTTCCTGAAGCAACTGTTCCATCCCCAAAAGCGGCAGCGGCTGTACCACGTGCTTGGCTATTGTTACCTGCAGCAAAAGCATTAGAGGCAGTAGCTTTGGTATTATAGCCTGTAGCAAAAGATGTGGTTCCCACACTATCAGAATCCCATTGATTTGAGGTTACATTTCCTACACGAAAAGCCTCTTTGCCTGACAAGAACATCATCTTTATACCATCTCCCATAACCGCATCTCCAAATAATAAGTTGGTTCCTTCTGCTCCGTGTAGTCCAGTTGCAGGAGCATTCACCCCTATCCCGACTTTACCACTGGTATAGATATCGTTCGTGATATCTACAGGAGCAAGCATTGTACCTGCGAGATACCAATCTGGGTCACTACCTCCTCCGCCTGTTCCAGTTCCAGAGGTATCTGCTAACGAACTGAGGTCTACTGCTAATGTTCCTCCTCCGTCAGACAACTCAAGGCTAGTTCCATTCAAGACGAATGAAACATTATGTTCATTACCAGGATCTGCATCAGCATCGTTTTGAAGGCTGATTAAGTCTACAGAAAGGAGCCCTCCACCATCTGTGAGTTGAAGATTCGTGCCACTTAGGGCCATTGAAACATTGTTCTCATTCGTCGGATCAGCATCAGCATCTGTTACACCATCTTGCAGTGCAGAGAGGTTTATAGAATTCCCTCCAGAAATTGCTAGACTTGTTCCAACGAAAGATAAGGTTTGGATCTCATTCGAAGAGCTATTGTCATTATCCGCAATACTAATTGCTCCTCCTCCATCAGAAAGGGTTACCGTTGTCCCCACCTGACTCAGCGTTTGGAGCTCATTTGTTGGGTCATTGTCTGTACTACTTACCAAACTACTTAGATCGACTGACAACATTCCTCCTCCATCAATCAGCTCAAGGTTTGAACCATTGAGTGTAAGGGTAGTATTGAATTCGTTTGCGGGATCTGCATCAGCATCATCACTAATTGGGCTAAGATCCAACGACAAGGTGCCTGCAGCATCTGTCAATTCGAGGTTCGAACCATTAAGGGCTAATCCTGTATTCACCTCATTCAATGGGCTTGCATCAGCATCAGAAGTGAATGGAGTCAAATCAACAGAAAAGGTTCCTCCATTATCTGTTAACAATAGGTTATTTCCACTTATAGCGAAACCTGTATTATACTCATTGGTAGAATCCGCATCTGAGTCTCCTGCAAAAGAAGACAAATCAACGGCTAATGTACCCCCACCGTCTGTTAATTGAAGGGAGTTTCCTACGAGAGTTAGGTTGTTGTTATACTCATTTGAAGGATCAGCATCGGCATCATCCACTAATGCACTCAGGTTCACGGCACTACCATTACTAATGGAAAGAGTTGTTCCAACGAATGTCAAGTCTTGTAATTCATTTGATGGGCTAGCATCTGCATCATTAACCAGACTTGATAAATCTGTTGCGAGAATCCCTCCTCCATCTGCCAATTCAAGCATAGTACCATTTAAAGACATCGCAGTATTCAACTCGTTTGTCACACTAGGGTCTCCCCCTCCTGTCAGCGAAGATAAATCCACCGACATAGTTCCACCTGCATCAGTCAATTGTAAAGAAGATCCAGAAAGAGTGAAGTTTGTGTTTAACTCATTAGTCGCGCTTGGATCGGCTCCACTGATGCTTGATAAATCTACCGCCATTGTGCCTCCTCCGTCAGAAATTTTCAATGAATCTCCTATAATTGCAAATGAGGTATTATACTCATTCGAAGGGCTAGCATCTGCATCATCTATGAGAGAGGACAAATTAACACTAAGTGTGCCCGCTGCATCAACGAGGTTCAAGCTATTACCTGACAATTCGAGTGTTAGGTTTGTTTCGTTCGTCGGACTTGAATCTGCATCATTCACATTATCTGAAGATGCTACCCAATTCACCCCATCAAACTTCAGAACACGTCCTGCAACTACCCCTACCGTGTTTACATCTCCCATATTTGAGAGAGAGCAGCTATTTAGGTCTGTACAATCGAAACCTGCTGAAGTAGAACCAATCACGAGGTTTCCATTCGCATCTGCCATGACATTTCTGGTTCCAATGCCCGAGAGGTCATCCGACCGAATTGTTCCTGCCACATGCAATTTTTCTGCAGGGGTCGTAGTTCCTACCCCTACGAGGCCTTCTGTAGGAGCAAGATATACCCCATCTTGGCCTTCAGCATGAATCATATCGATAGGTGCCCCCCCCATAGGGAAGAAACGCATTTTGAAAGAAGCAGAAGGAAGATCATATAGATAAGATCCATAGTCAAACAAAGCCCAACCAGCCGAGTTTCCTTGGCTATCATTGGGACCTGTCATTTGCAGACGTGGAGCAAAATCACCTGAATCGCCACATTTTAAGGTCAGGCGACTATCGGCATCTCCAGTCGTGATTTGTGTATGATTAGTCGTATTTCCCGTACCAGGGGTAGGATGCCCCATAATAAGTAAATTGTATCCATTGGTTGCATTATCATCAATGGCATTTACATGAAATGCAGGTGCTGTTCCCAATCCTGTATCATACACATATAGTTTAGCGCTAGGCGTAGAAGTTCCTATTCCTACAAAGTCGCTATTTGTATTACCCGTGGTATGTAAAGGTTGAGCCTGTGCAAAAGCTCCAAATAATATCATGAGGGAGCTAAGGATAGTGAGTTTTTGTGTTCCTGTTTTCAACATACAGCTGAGTTTGAGAGTTAGCATAGTTCCCAGTATAATCTAGTCGTCCGTATAGAATTCCTGTCGATAATTGACGCATATTGTAAGATACGAGAAAGAATGAAAACATCCCTATACCTGTTGTATCTTTCTACTACTATGCTGCAAGCTTTATGCCTTTTCTAATTGCATATTAGAAGCTTCCGTAGTCTTTCCCAATTGAATATTGGCCTATCTCTTACCCGCATTATCATCCAATTGGGATTTACGAATCCTTAAACTTTACCCAAAGTTATTCGAGGAAGGGAACTTTATAAATAGTTCTATTTTTTCACAATAACTACAAATATATAATCCTGATTCCATACCTTACAATATCCAGCATGTACTTAGAGTCAAAAAACCAAGTGGGTTACATCTATAAACAACTACTTATCAATCGATTATAATAGATTCTAATTTCTTATATTTTGTCCTCTATTAGACAAATATGCAGAAGCAAAAACTGACAAAAAACAGCAAATATACTATTTACGGGGATATTGGATCTATCTAATTAAACTAGCTGGGATCTTCTTATATCGAAAATATATCCTTCATTACATATCTATAGAAGCATTATTATTTTTTTAGCATAATGAATATCAACATTCCTATATGATATTTATCTTCTTAATAGGGAAAGTTTTCATTGTCCTATTTATACAAACATAAATAGACGACCTATTTATTAAGATCTTCCTTGGATTGACAAGAAAAAGAAAACTGACAAGCATTTGTTTTTTCTTACACCTTCTGGTCTAATTTGGGTCTAAGTTCATCAGCCGCTAGTTATCTCTCAGGTTTTATGTTCCCATTCCCAGACCTCCCCATCCTCAGGGTCTATGACACTTCCTAAACAAACAAATTGGTTCTTTTGAAGGATACGGGTAGATGCATTCCATTCGGGTAGGGTTCTAGCGGTAATCCGAATCGAAGCATTTGTTTGTTGGGCTAATTCGACGAGCGCATAACAAATTTCGGTTCCTATTCCTTGGCCTTCAAAATCAGGAAATGTACTATAGGCTATCTCAACCGTTTGGTTTTTAGGAGCTCCCTTATACCCTCCAGTACCCACAACCCTCTTATCCTTTATGGCAAAATACCCTATCCACGGTTGAGTGAAGCCTATCACTTTATAATAAGGTACTTGCATAGCTAAAATCTCCTGGCATCTTATATTATTGAGAATAAATCCAGGATTATCTGACATAATAGGAACTATCGGAACGAGTTTCATGATAAAGCTTGATTTTGCTTCTGCTAAAGGTAAAACAATCTAATAGATTTCATATCAAATAGTATCATGGCGACACATTTTCTGGACTGAGTACCTCTCCACTACTCAAATGCATTGGCATAATTAAACAATCAATAGAATACTATTGTGAACTTTACCCTCTAGGTGAAATTATAGATAGCTACTTCAAAAGCTTTTTGATCCTTCCATTTTTTGGTGTAGTTTTCCCCCTAGGAATATGTACACCCAGAAAATAGGAGATCATGAGAGCTAGTATATTCTCTATGCTATCTAATATATCGGTCAAAATCCGCGTGCTTCTTATTGGTCTCGGATTTTACCTTTTTTATGTTTTTGGCATTTTTTTCCCAGAAAGTCTTTGGGGCGTTCACTTTATCGCTTTTCTTCCCTCAGCATTAAAGTGGGGATTTATAGGGCTTTCAGCTTTATGTATATTGATTGCATTAATTATCCCAACGAATTCGCCCCCCTCCTACCCGCCCGTAAAAGAAGGGGATTATCCAAGCTACCTAAAGATATTACAACGCTTTCTTTTTTTACTCATTGCGATGCTTTTGGGATGGATATTCTATAAAGCCCCCATTATCAAAGACTTATATGGAGACGCCTTCTACATTCTCAAGAATGTACAATTGACCATGAGTATTTGGGATGAGCGTATCACTAGTGAATTACTATACTTCAATCCCTTTGATACCAAAATTGGGACTAAAACGAACTTTGTATTAGTAGCTCTATTCTCATACCTCACGGGGCTATCTGGAGTAGAAGTGATGCCTATTATGATGGCAGTTAGTGGCGGGTTATTTGTATTCCTATGGTTACATTTTGTACATGCCCTTACCCCTCGTAACAATTGGAGATTTGTTCTTTCCATTATGGGACTAACCGCCCCTCTCTTACTTATGTTCTTTGGGCATTATGAAATATATGGGCTTTCCATGCCGCTACTATTGTTGTATTTTGGAACGCTTGTAAGGTATTATAAGGAAGAGAGAGGTATTTTTATTGGGCCACTTTATCTACTTTTTGGTCTTTGCTTAAAGTTTCACTTCACCGCTTGGTTATTAGCTCCTTCTCTCCTGCTTACTACTTTCTATCATTTTGGCCGCCAAAGTGTAGCTATCCAAACGTTCTTTACTTGGAAACGATTAGGCGTTTGGGTGTTAGGGCTTACATACCTTGTAGGCTTATATGTGTATTTTTTTGTCACGGAGAGTCATTTTGGGACGAGAGATTTTGATGAAGATACCTTAGAGCAAGCCCTCTTCTTGCCTATAATCGCTCAAGAAGGCCCCCCCTTGGATCGATACAATCTCTTTAGTTTGGCGCATATATTTGACTACTTCAATATGATTTTGATGTGGTCTACAATTGCCCTTTTTCTATTAGGAACAGCCTGCGCAGTTGTAAAAGATAAAATCGAATGGAATGAACCCATTACCTTGGTTATGGGAATTAGTTTGTTAATCTATATCCCAACCTTCTTCGTATTCAACCCCTTATTAAGCATGCCAACAGATTGGGATATTATGTCGATTCCAGCTCCCGCTTTATTGGTATTTGCCCTTATCATTGTTCCTCAATTGCCTAAAGCAGAGATTAAACCTATTGTTACAGGTGTTACTTTGGCATTGGCTCTATTGAATATCCCTTATTTCATGATTAATACAAGGGCAGATAGTCTATCGCTACGATATGAATCCTTAGGAAAACATGCTTTTAAAACATATTGGAAAGGAACCAGCACCTTAATTGTGGAAGGCTCAAAACTCGAAGAGTATAAAGATGTTCGAAAGAAACGATTAGACAATATAATTGAAGAGCTTGAGCCTTATGCGGTTAAGGGTGAGGATCTTGAATTTAGTGGCATCCTATGTGAACGAGGAATCCTAGATTTCAAAGAAGATAAAGATTACAAAAAGGCACTTACGTATTTCGAGAAAGCCTTTATCTATAGACAACCTCTTCGAAAGAATATTTTTTATTTGGTTATTTCTCATTTTCATCTGAAACAGATGAAAGAGGCTCATTCATATCTCGAAAAATTAGTTGCGGTACAATACCCAAATAAGAAAAAGAGTCTTCGAATGGCCGTGCATGTATCCTTAGAAGCCGCAGAATATGAAGATGCATTGAAATATGCGAATCAATACCTTGAAGTTGTTCCAGAAGATGATGTCATCAAGGAGGTAAAAAGAGCCTTGGAAAACAATGATAATGTGGAGAAACTCAAATATATCTTTGAGCGAAAAGGATAAAGCATAGTAAGATTCGGAATCGAATTCAAATAATTCAAAAAGCTTGTTGGCGTTTTAATTGCCAACAAGCTTTTTGTTTATTCTACCAAGTTCTAATTGACGAATCTCCTATTTTATAAGCAAAAACCTTCTCTATTTGCATAGAGAAGGTTTTCATATTTCTTGCGGTCTGGACGGGACTCGAACCCGCGACCTCCTGCGTGACAGGCAGGCATTCTAACCAAACTGAACTACCAGACCATTCCTTTTTTCTGATGTTTTGCAAATATAGATGCAATATCTGTATTTACAAAATATGTGCATAAAAAAACGGCACTTTATTTCTATTTTCTTCTACGATTCATCGGGTAACACCCCTAATGTGTAGCGGAACTTAAGACTTGACTTTTGATTCTTCTGGAGAGATTCGATAAACTTGACTTGGGCATTGATATAGCTTTTCTCACGTGAGTTTACCATAAATAAGGAGCTTTCTCCTAGTCCGAATCTTATTTTTTCCCCGTCTAGTAAACGTCGGTAATCTTGAACCATCGTTGCATATAACCTTACTTGGTCTCCACTCAATTGCCAATCATTTAAAGAAGATCTGGCTTTGTAACGTAATTCGGCTTTCGCATTTTCAAGGCCTAGCGCTGCTTCTTGGGCTTTGATTTGGGCAAGCTTTACGTCGGCTCTCTCTTTTCGAATGAGCAAGGGCATTTGGAACTCAACGCCCCATGTATAATTACTAATAGAGTAATCAGCAAAAGGATTCCCTCCTTTCGGAGCATTGATCCCCTTATACATCAAATTCACAGTTGGTTTCAAGGCCTCTCGTTTTAGGCGAATATCAACAGCCAATTGATCTAACTTAGAGCGTGTTTGTTGGAGTTTAGGATGGGTAACCATTAGTGTGTCTGCATTAAATGCCACTTGCCCTTGAACATTCTCTTGTTCTACCGCATCCAAAGAAGAGGGCTTGGCATTCTCAGCGATTTCAAGTGGGAGGTTGGATTCTCCCCACAGAAACACAGATAATAGAGCAGTCGCATTCTGGAAATTGACTTGTGCTTTTTGGTAGCTTATCACACGATTTTGCAGCTGCAGGCTTGCTTCTACTGTGTCAATTGCAGGCTTATCACCCAATGCAACCCCTTTTTTTACTGCATCTAACCGAACTTGAGCGAGAGATTGCGCATTTTCATACACTTTCATCACATGATAAGCATTGAACCACTCCCAATAGGCAACTCCTGCTTTGTAAATTAATTCATTCAAAATAAGCTGTCGTTCCGCTTCCGTTATGGTTTGAAACAAACGCGCCTTCTTCAAATCAGCCCGTCTTTTATCAATAAATAATCCTTTTCCTAATGGCACCTTAACACCTGCATACCATAGGCCTTCCTGAGGTACATTGTTCTCAGGATTGAGAAACAGTCCATCATTCCTCTCATACCCACTAGAAAGCTCAATCCCAAACCAAGTAGGAACCTTCAAGCCCCCATGAATGAGGCTGTAATAGGGTTTGTCTTTAAAATACTTTTGTCGGATGTCTGTAAATGCCTTGGGGTCAAAAGCTCCCTTGGCCTTTTGAATACCTATTGCTCCTCGTGATAGTTGGAGATCAGCCTGCTTCACAACAGGATGATAGGCCTTTACGAGTGTCAAGTATTCGTCAAATGACAAGACAAAACTAGAATCCTTTTGAGCAAACAAAGGATTACACACAATAATAAGTGCAAAAAGTAAGTATCTCACAGCAGGTTCAAGTAATTTAAAATAGAGCGATTGATTATTTGGGCAATTTCAACTTAGGAGCCTTCGATTTAGGTTTTTCTTTTTTCTCATCAATCTTATAGTAATCAGGAGGAAACCCATTCATCTGTCTCCACAATTCATATCCAACAGATACATTCTTGAGCAATAATAAGTTATTGGTTCCAGCTCCTACCCGTAGGGCTCCAGGCCAACTTTGTTCGTGCTCATCAGGAGCAACTAAGACACGGTATTTACCATTCTCACTGATGAAATTATCAATGGCAAATACACGCCCTCCATATGTTCCATAACTTGTATTGGGCCATCCTCCAAAGACGATTGCAGGCCAACCATCAAATTGAATTCGAACTTCTTGGTTCTTGCTCAAGAGCGGCAAATCAATAGGTTTTACATACATCTCTACAGCCAATTGATAATCCGCAGGCATAATACTCACAATCTTCTCTCCTTCTTTAATCGTCTCTCCCAAACCAGATTGAATAGCCTTGGTAATATAGCCATCTTGGGGAGCCAAGATATAATACATACTTGTACGCACAGAATAGTTGGTATACTGGTTTTGGAGTTTGGTGACCCCTGCTTCTGCATCAAACATATTCGAGTAGGCTGTCGAGCGATTCGATTGGGCTTTAGCCACATTATCTCGATATTTCGCATCAATAGAGCGAAGTTCGACCTCTGCGTTCAATACATCATTACGGCTTGTAAGAAGCTTGTTTTCTTTGGCAATCCAATCGGCTTGTGCCTTTTGCCATTTCAATTTACGGTTTTCGGTATCTGTCAACGACTTTAGCCCCTCTTTATATAGCTCTTGCGCTCGCTTGTATTGTTCGGCAGCAATATCAAAATTGATTGCAGCAGCTTCATAGGAAATGCTATCACTTGCCACTTTTAGCTTGCTTTGTCTCAGTTTATTTTGCGCCTGTTTACGCTTCAAATCTCGTGTTTGGGTGAGGGCAGAGATTTGGTTATCCAACGCTTCAACCTTCTGTTTATAGGCACCCACCGAGTTTTCCTTTGCCTTCAACTGATTCTCTGTTCGAGTAAGTAGTTCGGGGTCTAGGTAGTCTGATTTAATCTCGGAGATATGCAAAATAGTATCCCCTTTCCTCACAAAATCTCCTTCTTGGACAAACCATTCTTCTATTCGTCCTCCAATAATCGAATGAATCGTTTGGGGTCTTTGGGCAGGCTTTAGCGTTGTGACTGTACCCAATGCACGAATATTTTGTGTCCATGGCAGGAACATACATACACAGGCAAGTACGCTCGCAATTCCAATAAGACGAAGTAACACTCGCCCTGAAGTCTTCTCCTCCACATTTCGCAAAGCAGAGAAACGCTTACGGTCTATATACCTGTTGATACTAACAGGAGAGATATTAAGCATGGTTACTTTCTTTTAAGTTGTGGGATTTCATTCATTTCAGCATATGTACCTGTTCTGATAATTCTCCCAGCATGCATAATGGCAATACGATCAGAACGTTCGGCCAAATAAGAATCTAGTGATACGGATACCATTGTCCATTTATTATCTTTCGAAGTCAAGAAGTCAATAATATCTCTTCGGTCTTGCTCATCTAAGTGATTAAAGGCATCTTCAAACAACAACAATTTGGGTTTATCGACTACACTACGCGCTAATAGTAGTTTCTGGACGATACTCTGTGGGAGTTTCTTCCCTTGAGAGCCTAATATCGTATGATAGCCTTCGGGTAAGTTTTTGATAAATGACTCTAACTTTAGGTTTTTAATTGCCCATTTGACATTTTCGAATGTTGCGGCTTCCCTTCCCATCATGATATTTTCCAGTACCGTTCCATCAAACAATTGTTCTTGGGCAAGACAATCCCCAATTATGGATCGTAGAGAGGTTAGTTCGAGATTTCCTTTGGGGAATCCATGGAATATAACGCTTCCTTCTTGTACATCATACAAACCTGCCATAATATGTAGAAGCGTACTTTTTCCTCCTCCATTCAAACCCGATATAAACCAATTTTCTCCTGCTTTAATCGAAATTTCCAGCTCATTCAGCACCTTTCTTTTTTGGCCAGGATACGAAAAAGTAACCTTATCCAGCTCAAGGTCAATACCTCCCTCTTTACATTCTTTCATTAATTCAACCCCTTCACTCTTCTCCAGCTCCATATCAGTTACTTGAGCTATCTTCTCTAAGGCCGTTAATACATCATAAATTGTCTCAAGGCTTAAAAATAGCTTCTCAACGGATGCCATTACCGACAGAATAATGATTTCTGCAGCTACAAATTGTCCAATATTCATGGTTTGGTTCATGACAAGGATTCCTCCAATGACAAGCAAACCTGTCGTAACCAATCCCTTAAAAAGCACCATTAGAGAATATTGGCGAATAAGGATTCCGAAATGTTTGTTTCGTGCGCCGAGGTAGTCCTGCAAATGCCCATCTGCTCGATTGAGGGGCAACTCGGTTCGACCCGCCAATTTAAAGGTTGTGCTTGTTCGGGCGAGCTCCTGCAACCAGTGTGCAACCTGATACTTATACTTGGATTCAGTCAAACTCGTACGAAGCCCCGCCTGTAAGGTGAGCATTAAAATGCCGACCACAAGAAAAAGGAGGATTAGGCTAAAGATGACGAAAAAGGGGTGATAAATCGAGAGGAGCAATAGCCCAAATGCGATTCGTAAAACGGCAGTTGAGAAATCAATCAGTATTTTCGATAAGCCTTTCTGAACCGAAATGATATCAAAAAACCGGTTCATTAATTCGGGAGCATAATGCTGATATAAAGCCTCTAATCGAATACGAGGTATTCGATAGGCAAATTCAAAGGCTGCACGGGTAAATATTTTTTGCTGAAGGTTCTCCGTAATTTTCAATTGAGAAATCTGTAGAACATCACTCATTACCACTCCTAGCACCACAAAAGATACCAATACTACCCATGATGTACTAATTTGGCCGCCTTGAATGAGGTTTACGATAGCCTGAATACCTAATGGCAACGACAGTCCAACCAACCCATTGAAAATAGAATAAATATATACATTCCAAATTTCTCGCTGATCTGGCTTTAACAATCGCCAAAAACGTTGAGACGGGGAGAGAGATAGGCTCATATGTAAACGTTATAGGTTTAGGAAGGTGAATAACTAGGAAATCGCCTTGATTACCATATCTTTATAAAACTCTACAATGGCATCCTCATCTTTTACAACATCCGTAAGACGGGGCAGGTGCTCCGCAAAATAACGTTGATGATGAGCCCCTTCAATCACTGTAGAGATAAGCATGTGGGGATACTTATATATCGGATTAATCATAAGAATGATATCGCTCACACGGCCAACAATTCGTTTATAGCCTAAAAAGATTCCATATTGATTCTCCTCATCAACTTCTTTGGTCAAGTAAACCTTTGACGATTCGGCAATGACAATACGGTCTAGCTTTACCTCATTAATATGAGCGAATCCGCCATCCTCCTTAATTGATTCTGTCAATATCGTGATGGCTCGCAATAGCCGAGTTTTGGGCGGTTCAATATTGGCTGTCCCAAACACCAATCGATACTCCAACCATCCCCAATACCAAGAAATCAGGTATAACAAAAGCTTGTGCTTATTTTCAAAGTATCGATACATAGAAGCCTCTGTAGACTTAATCTTCTTGGCCAATTTTCGGAAGGTAAATGCCTCAAATCCCATCTCATCTATCATATCGATACTATGAGATAGGATTCGTTTGCCCAATTTGCTGGATTCTGGATCTTTCAAATATACATACTCATTTACCCGAATGCGGACTTTGGAAAGGAACTCTTTCATAGCAATCGTATTTCTCACAAAGATAATAGCAATACTATTGGTTATGCAAGTAAAGCAACTCTATATGCGAGTATATTGTTTATTAAAAAGAGAAAAAGTTTGTTTTTATTTGTATGGGCTTCCAGAACCCATAGAAAGTTCAAACAATTAGCAATACTCTTTCATTATCCAATATAATTACATAAATTCGTAACCCTTGTGTAAGGTTATGCAAGGTGGGTATACAAAAAATTGATATAATGGCCAAAAAAGATTACTATTCCCTATCAGATGTGTCAAAAATGTTAGGAAAAAGTAAAGAAACTTTACGGAGATGGGATAGAGAAGGTAAATTGCCAGCCTTACGTGAGCCTATTAGCAACTATAGACTTTATAAAAAAGAACAATTGAATCTTTTCAGTCAATTACTTTCCAATGAGTTAGAAGATGATGTCGATAATTCTGTCATCCCTTTAAAAGAGTATAAGGTATTAGAACTTTTTGCAGGTGCAGGTGGACTTGCAATTGGCCTAGAGAAAGCAGGACTTACATGTGTGGGGCTTAATGAAATTGATAAATGGGCATGTGCAACTCTAAAAGCCAATAGACCCCACTGGAATGTAATGGAAGGAGATATAAAATCTTTTGATTTCTCTCCCTTTAAAGACAAAGTAGACATTGTAACAGGAGGATTTCCTTGTCAGGCATTTAGTTATGCAGGGAAAAAGTTAGGATTGCAAGATGCCCGAGGAACCTTATTCTATGAATTCGCACGAGTCGTACAAGAGGTCAACCCACTGATTTGTGTTGGAGAGAACGTAAGAGGTTTATTATCACACGATCAAGGCAGAACATTGCAAGGAATGATTTCTATTCTAGATGAAATTGGTTACAATGTTGTACCCGTAAAAGTATTGAAAGCGATTTACTATCGTGTCCCTCAAAAGCGCGAAAGACTTATTTTGGTAGGAGTTAGAAAAGATCTCAAAACCCTATATAACTATCCCAAACCTCACAAAAAGATATATACTTTAAAAGATGCCTTAAAGAAAGGTGCCTTATACAGTTGTGACGTACCAGAATCTCCTGGATCAAAATACCCAGAGCATAAGAAAAAAGTATTAGAATTAGTTCCCCCTAAAGGGTATTGGCGAGATCTACCAATTGATATTCAAAAATCTTATATGGGAAAAAGCTTTTATTTAGGAGGCGGCAAAACAGGGATGGCAAGACGAATAGGATGGGATGAACCTTGTTTAACCTTAACCTGTAGCCCTGCCCAGAAACAAACGGAACGATGTCACCCAGAGGAAACGCGCCCTTTTACGGTTCGAGAGTATGCTCGAATCCAAACATTTCCAGATAATTGGGCATTTCAAGGATCTGTCTCTCGACAATATAAGCAAATTGGGAACGCTGTTCCTTGTAACTTAGGGGAAGAACTAGGGTATTCATTGATCAAATTTTTAAATGAACATCATTTAAGTTTATCAAATCCTAAATAATACGGGAAATTATCGAGAGTCATCTGGTTGAGAATAGACCTTTTGCTATCATTGGCTTCTGCAAGTATTTCATCATATGCAGTACGCTCAGTTTTATAACTGATTTTGTGTAACTTCAAATAGTCGTCAATAGCTTTAGGTAAGACTTTATATAATTGATACAAGGCGTCATCGTGACCCGATAGCAAGGCGTAAAATCGATCTCCCGAGATTTTAAATACTCGTTTATGTTCGTATTTTCGATTCCTAACCTTGTGTTTCCAAGGTTCGTGATAGCTTTGAGTTGCCCATATAGCAACCCAATAACAACGAGAATCGGGATATTGGTTGGCAAATGATTGTAGTGCTTGGTATAGGTTTTCTGCACTACTGCTATTCATTGTATTATGCTTATTCTTAAGGTCGGCAAATAAGGTATTATCAGAAGCCTTAATATCATATTTAGATTTAACCCCACGTTCATATCCTGTAATTCCGCCCAATACTTCTTCATGGAATATCCCTATTGCATTAGTGATAGATTTCGTGATTTGCCTTTGAACCTCTATGGCTATTAACTCTTTCTCGTCCAGGCCAAAGAATTTTTGGTCAAAAGTGAACTTGATTGGATCAATCTTATTCTTATAAAAATCCTGTTTATTTTTTGAGATATTCGCCTTTAGATAAGAGTTAATTAAGTTCCCAATGCAATACATTAAATGCTCATCGGTTATGTACTTTACATATGTATTCGCCATGTATGCCCTATTTGTTACAAAAGAACGACACTTGTCAGTTTATCACAACATAAATTTCAGATAGTTGTATCCTCTTCGCCAATTATCCTCAATTGAACCAATATCATGAGGGCTCATAACAGTTCCATTTTGAGAGATCCCGATAAACTACCCTCAAGAGAAAGCCAAGGCATAAACATACTAACTAAAGATATGAATTTGCTTTAGCCTTATCCCCTAAAAGGAGAGATTTGAAAAGGGGGCACCAAGTCTCATTCATAAGAAAAATTTTTGTAAAATTGTATGTAAAGCAAAATAGGATCCTATACTTTATGAAAGTATCTGTTTTAAGCAGCTTAATAACTAAGGGTCTACAACTCAGCAATATGGCAATCGACTATATAAATTTAAAGGGATACAAATCTATCAGAGATACTCATATTGAGCTAAAACCCATTAATATCCTCATTGGTGCAAATGGTTCTGGCAAAAGTAACTTCATCTCTTTCTTTGAATTCCTTCATCATCTATATGATAGAAAACTACAAGCATATATTGGGCTTCGAGGTGGGCAAGAAAAGTTCTTACATCAAGGCCAACCCATATCACCAGATGACACTATTGGAAAACAAATTCAATTCAAAATTAGCTTCAATAATGCTGTCAATGGATATCGTGTAGTATTAGATGAAGGAGATGATAGCCTAGTAGTTTCTGAAGAATATTTGCTACACAAAAAAGAAGGATCGGAGAACATTGCTAATTTTAACAAGGAAGCTAATATCAAAACAGATGATAGTTATAGAAAGCGTTATATAATCTCACATTTAAAAAGTTATAGAAAATATCATTTTCATGGTACAGGAAAAAACTCACCCTTCAATAAAACCAGCCATATAGAAAATGATTCATATCATTTGTATTCCGAAGGTCAAAACCTAGCAGCCTTTCTTTTTTCCATACAACAAACGACTCCCAAAAAGTACAATAGGATAGTCAAAACGATACAAAGCATTGCTCCTTTTTTCCAAGATTTCTATCTTGAACCCAATGCAAATGGTTATATAAGGCTCCAATGGCAAAGTAAAACAAGCCCTTATCTTTTTGGGGTAAATGATTTATCAGATGGTACAATAAGGTTCATTGCCTTAACCACGCTTTTCCTCCAACCCAAACTCCCCTCAAGTATCATCATAGATGAGCCAGAACTTGGTCTTCATCCATCGGCAATAGCCAAATTAGCAGGAATGGTAAAAAGTGCGTCATCGCGTGGGGCTCAAATTATAATGGCCACACAATCAGCCGACTTAATCAATCATTTTAATGCGGACGATATTATTACCGTAGACCATATTAATGGTAGCAGTACGTTTAAAAGGCTTGATGAATATAGCCTTGGAGATTTATGGCAGAGAAATATTATTAGCGCAGGGCATCCTAACATACAATAATCATGAAAAGAATTATTATTATCTGTGAGGGGCCTACAGAAGTAGAATTCTGCAAAACCGTTTTAGCACCTTATTTTCAAAAATCTGAGATTTATATTCAAGCTCCTTTGATAAAAAAATCAGGAGGAGGAATTGTTTCTTGGGATATTCTCAAAAACAACTTATCAAACATGCTTACGAAAATGCTATCATAACAACTCTAATTGACTTCTATGGGATAGAGGATAAACATGATTTTCCTAAATGGACAAATAGCAAACAGATAATTGATAAAAATAGGAGAATGGATTTCTTAGAGAATGCTATGCGTGAAGATTTTGACGACCGCATTCGCTATAAAATCTATCCTTATTTACAACTACATGAGTTCGAAGGCTTGTTATTCAACAATATAGAAGTATTTGAAAATCAACTTGATGAAACAGACTTCATTGACAAAGAAGAACTAATAGAAATCATAAACAAGCATCCAAACCCAGAATTGATCAATGACAATCCTCTCTCAGCCCCCTCTAAAAGATTAATGAACTTGATCGAAGGCTATAATAAAATAGTATATGGTAATATACTAGCTGAAGCCATTGGGTTAAAACGAATTAGAGAAAAAGCCCCAAGATTTGACAATTGGATAAAGCAACTTATAAAGTCTACCGATTTATTGAAGTAGCCCTTAGAGCAGTGTATGAAGTACCTTATCCAGAGGTTCGTATGCAAATGAGTCAGACAATCTTACAGACTATCTATTTCTATCCTACCCATTATCCCTTAATTTTAGCCCATACATCATCATACAATCTTCCATATGAAAAACGTACTTATTACAGGAGCTACTGGAATGGTAGGCGGTTTAGTCTTAAAAGAATGCTTGGATTCGGATGCTATTGGCAGGGTTATCAGCTTAAGCCGTAGGGTTACGAGACGAACCCACCCAAAGAGAGAAGAGGTCATCATCAAGGATTTCAAGGACTACTCCCAACAATCTACGTTTTTCCAACAAATAGACATTGCCTTCTTTTGTATTGGGGTATATACGGGGCAAGTGCCTGATGAATTGTTCAAAGAGATTACCGTTGATTATGCAGTGGAATTTGCGAAGGCTTTAAAGGCGCATAGTCCTCAAGCAACACTATGCTTGCTCAGTGGTGCGGGTGCAGATCGAAAAGAAAAGAGTTTTTTCTCTTTTGCCAAATATAAGGGCATGGCCGAGAACCAAATTTCGGCCTTGGGTTTGAAAGCCTTTTATACATTTCGGCCAGGGTATATATATCCTGTTGAGCCACGAAAAGAACCTGGGCTTTCTTATACAATTAGTCGGGCAATGTATCCACTTATTAAGCTATTTGGAGACAATGCGAGCATTAAATCGACTGAGTTGGCGAAAGGAATGTTCAATGTCGGATTGAAAGGGGCTTCTCAGGAGATATTGGAGAATCGGGATATATTAGCGCATCTTTAACAATGAAATAGGCTTCTATCCTAAAAGAGGAAAAGCTCCACAAACATGATGTTTATGGAGCTTTTTCTGCGGTCTGGACGGGACTCGAACCCGCGACCTCCTGCGTGACAGGCAGGCATTCTAACCAAACTGAACTACCAGACCGTTCCTGTTTTTCTGATGCTCTGCAAATATAGTAGCCTTTCTCATATTTGCAAAAATTTCATGCAATTTTATTCAAGAAAACGCCCAAATAAGCCCTATTTAGCAGATAAAGGGGCAAACTTCTAGAAAAGTTTGCTCCTTTACCTGATAGGATTATTCGTTTAGGTTCCAATTATATTCTTTGTAGGAAACCTTGGCATTCGACTTAATTTTGACTTTCGAATACTTATTGAGGTAATCGATTATAGATCCATCCTTCAAGAAGTCTTCCTTATACCATTCGAATATCTTCGAGATCTCCACCTTGCCAGCCGAAATCGCATTATGCATAGGATCATTCACATAGGCACGAGCCAGTTTATCCATTTGGCTGCCTACTTTTGAAGCAGAGAAGGCTTCGTTTAGGAGCTTCGGACAAGACTTAGACGCACAATTTACCGCAAAGTGAATACGGGCATCTTGGAATTGAGGTCGGAGGATACTGTTCTCAATTTGGTCTAATGTATAAGACTTACCCCCAATCTTAATGAAAGCCGTTTTCCAAGGATTGTTTAGGTTCGTGATACTTTTAAGCGGATAATTGTCAATGATGAGCTTAACCGTATACGCATTGTATGCATTGATCCAATAGACCATTTTGTCGTTACGCGACCATGCATTTTGAGGAGGATTGCTCGAAATCTCATTTAGGAAGCCTTCCAACTTCGCTCGATCTTGCTTAAAACCTTTATAGTTTACCTTTCCAGAAGAGGTAACATGCTTACGCAATAGCCCGTCCCAAACGGCATAGGAGACCTTTTTGGGGGCACTAGGAGTAGTCGTAGTTTTAGGCTTAGAAGGTTTAGTAGGGGTTGTAGTTGTTTTATTGGGCTTAGAAGAGGTAGTACTACTCGACTTTGAAGGCTTGGTTGAGGAAGAAGTAGTACTCGGCTTAGAAGAAGTCTTCGGCTTAGTTGCGGTTTTTTGAGGGCTCTTTTCTTCTTTTGTTGAGCTGGCTTTTCGTTCTGCTACTTCTGGAGAAGATTCAGCTTCTGCCGTTTCCTCCCCTTCTGTTTCGCCCTCTCCTTCTGCTTCCGCCTCCATTTCGCCCTCACCCTCAGTTTCCCCTGCATTTCCGACCGCCTCCGCCAGTTCTTCTTCTACTGTTTCGCCTGCATTGGCTGCTGCCTCTGCCGCTGTAGCTGAAGCTGTTTCAGACGTTTCTGTACCTCCACTTCCACAGGCCAACCAAAGGCCCATTGTCAATAGCAATAAAATTGATTTGATTTTCATAATCTTACTCGGTGATACTTTTGTATGCTGCTAAATGTAGAAATTATTATGCATATATGATACGGCTTATTACTATTATTCTAACGCAAAAGAAGTTCATTCGTATAAACTGATGTGTCATAAAGTGGACAATAAGCAAAAAAGAGAGAAAAGTTGAGGAGATTGCTCTCCCCAACTTGTTCTATTAGGCCTCGAATCGGATATCTTAGTTGCCGTCCTCCTCACTAGGATTGACTTCCATAGGCTCCTCCCCCATTTCTGAGGTCGGCTCCTCTTCTACATATTCTGTCTCCGTCTCTTCTTCAAGCGAAGTATTGGAGGAAGAGCGCACCAACTCCATGAGGAAGAAATTCGTGACACGCTGCGGATTATTCGGGTACAAATCGAGCAGCATAGCCAAGTTTCGGAACAACATGGTGCAGGCATCATCTCGCAATTCGCGGAGGGTTTGGAGAGCGGTTCGGGTAATCTCAACCCGCCTTTTCTGCTCATCTCGCAAGTTCTCCAATGAAACAGCAAATGCCTCTACATCAGCCTGCAAACTTGCTAGGTTCGGATACTCCTTCAGGTTTTCGGCCAACCGCCTAACGCCCGAAATTCGAATATCCTTTTTCGCATTGTGATAAAAACTACGCCCCCCTCGCATCAATGCTCTATACTCCTCCGAAAATATCGGTACATCTACCTGAATCTGAGCATCCCAGATAAAGAGTTCGCGCTTAAGCAAGGAGCTCAGTAAGGTATCGAGCTGAGCCGTTTTTACCACCTGAAAATCAAGTGCACTTTGCCATGCTACATAAGCCGCCTTAAAGGTCGTGCTAATAGAAAGAAAACGCTGGTACAAAGCGGAAAGCTGTGGATCGTTACTGCGCTGGGCAAGTTTCGATTCGTGGTCTACAACAATAGCGTACAGTCTTTCAAAACTGTATTTCGCCACTCGGACGAATGGATTGCGGGTATACACCCAATTTTGATAATTGCTCATAAAATTGAAAAAGTTAAAAGGTTATATAAAAAGTAAATCAATAGATGTCTATGTAGGGCAATTGCCCTATTCGTTTACATTAAATAGATCCATAGACGAGGCCTACTTAATGGGTATGTATGGGGGTTTTATCGACACATTCGCCGATTTTTACCGAGTTCTCTATGTAGTAATCTTCAGGACACTCACGACAAGAACTTGTCATTAGAAGCTTTCCTTAAAATGAAAAACCGTTGCCCTACATTATATATACGTTTGAGCAAGCGTTTTATCTCACCTGATTCCTCACTTTTTTTCATTTTTTTTTCTTGCCCAATTTTGAGCAGGGAAAAATACGTTAAGGTTGCCCTACATATATATAATTCATAACACGGCTCGATTACTCACTTGAAGGGCACTTTTTTATCCACAATTTTATCCACATTACCACAAGTAACTCATTATCAAGCACCTATATTCCTCATTAAAAATCAGAAAAAATAAAAAGAAGGCAAGAAATCTAGATACTTCAGACATACTACTACAAAACTGAAGTACCAGGTCAAATCCGTTCAGACATACTACTACAAAACTGAAGTACCAGGTCAAATCCGTTCAGACATACTACTACAAAACTGGAGTACCAGGTCAAATCTGTTCAGACCTACTACTTCAAAACTGGAGTACCATATCAAATCCGTTCAGACATACTACTTCAAAACTGGAGTACCATATCAAATCCGTTCAGACATACTACTTCAAAACTGGAATACTAGGTCAAATCCGTTCAGATATACTACTACAAAACTGAAGTACCATATCAAATCCCCCCTTTTCCAAAAAAACAATCTAAACATCCCTACCCAACCTCCTAAAGCCATCAATACGTAAACCTTAAATGAAAGCAAAGGATAAAGAAAAGCATTCGCTTCTCAACAGAAACCCTTATTTTCGTTTACTTTTTTTGCGAATTATTAAAAAAATCTGGAATCCCATGAAAAGAATCGCATTACTCATTATTTCTCTCTTTATTCTCTTGGCCACTAACCAAACCGTATTCGGCCAATGTACGCCAGACCCACAATATACCTCGCCTGGCATTTACCCCGCTACCGTACCTGATGGCTGCGTAAACAGCCCCTACTCCGAGACCATTACGGTCATCATTCCTGCTGACACTACCGTGAACATCCCACCTACACTTACGGTTCCCATCCAAAGCGTAGAGTTGGTGAATGTATTGGGATTGCCACCAGGCGTAACCTACCAATGTAGTGCCCCCAATTGTCTTTTCCCAGGAAATAGTACCAACTGTGTGCAAGTAAGCGGTACACCTACAACTGCAGGGGTATATACCATTGACCTCGTTACCACGAGTTGTGCCCTCGTATTCGGAAGCCCTTTTTGTCAAACAGATACGACTTTTGGCTTCTATACCATTACCATAACGCCTCCTCCGAGCATTACCATCTCTGGAGCCACGACTATCTGTCAAGGTAGCTCAACTGTCTTGGATGCAGGTAGCGGATATTCTAGCTATATGTGGTCTGATGGATCCACAACCCAAACGGCTACCCTACCCGCTGGGAACCACTCAGTAACCGTTATGGATGGAAGTTGTACGGCATCTCAATCGGTAACCGTTACCCAAGGAACGCCTGTTTCGGCTTCGGTCAATGTCGATAGCGACGAAAACTGTGGACAAGCAGATGGTGCAGCAACTGTAACCATCAATAACCCTACAGGAAATGAAACCATCGCTTGGAGCAATGGAGCCACAAGCCCTACGGCTTCAGGACTCACCCAAGGAATCTATACCGTAACCGTTAGCTCAGCAAGTTGTGATACAACCCTCAGCGTGACCATTGGAAATATCGGCGGCCCTAGCGTTGTCATTGATAATTCGCAAGATGTCTCTTGTAGTGGCGGCAATGATGGAAGCATCGATGTGAGTATATCAGGAGGCTCAAGTCCTTATACAATTGCTTGGAGCAATGGAGCCACTACCCCAAATCTATCCAACCTCAGTGCTGGAACCTATATCCTAACTGTCACGGATCAAACTTCTTGCTCAGGTACGGTATCGGTTACCATCACCGAACCCACTCCTATTGCCATCGCCCAAATTCCTGTAAATCCTAGTTGTAATGGCGCATCAGATGGAGAAATGCAATTGATGGTCAATGGCGGCGTGCCTCCTTACTCTTTCCTATGGAGCGATGGCTCTACCAACCAAAACCTCACAGGTGTACCTGCAGGCAACTATGATGTAACGGTAACGGATGCCAATGGATGTACCGAAACCCTAACCAATCTGCCTATTACGGATCCTCCTGTTATCATGGTAAATATTGACAACGCTACAGATGTAAGCTGTAATGGAGCCGAAGATGGTAGCATCCAAATCAGTGTATCGGGCGGAACAGGAGGCTATACCTATAGCTGGTCCAATGGTGAAACTTCTGGAGGCTTGAGCAATGTAGGCCCTGGCGATTATACGGTTACTGTGACGGATATGAACAATTGTTCAAGCGCAACCACAACGACTATTAGCGAGCCTACAGCATTATCGGGGACTATGTCTAGTACCAATACATTAACCAATACAGGATCAGCAGAGATAGTTGTAACAGGCGGAACCCCTCCATATACGTATGCTTGGAGTAATGGTGAAACAACAGATGCAATCTCCCAACTCGAACCTGGAATTTATACAGTAGTAGTAACAGACGCAAACGGATGCGAATACACAGATAGTACAGAGGTAAGTCTCATTATTAGCATAGAGAAAGACCTTGCTGCAGGGCTTTCTAGCTTCCAACTCTACCCCAATCCAAACGAAGGTCAATTCTCAGTAGACATTGAACTCATGAATCGGGACAATCTCGCGCTTCAGATATTCGACATGAGTGGAAAGCAAATCTATGCTAAGAATCTTGAAGCAGGTTTTGTTTTCAAGCAAAGCATCAACCTTAATGCACAGCCAGCAGGGATTTACCTCCTACAAGTCACTACTAGTCAGGGAGTAACGACCAAACGATTCGCCATCGAATAATCGTTCCTTATATATATCTAGGGGATAATTTCCCTTCACTTACCACAGCTTGTTGTTATTACAAGCTGTGGTTTTATTTTCTCTGCACATTATTTGCTTATCGACAATAAAGAAAATCACCTAGAATAAGATTCATAAAACCGAACTATATTCAAGTAAATATTTCGTACGTTTGTATCAGAAACCTAACTATATGATAAGCAACAATGTTGTCCCTCTAAGGTTCTTAATCATATTACTCCTCACGTTTATCACACTGTCTCAAGTAGCCTTTACCCAAGTAGATACACCCGAGTCACCTAAAGTAGCCGAAGGAAAATATGACAAGATTTACCCTAGCTCAGAAAACATATTCCGTGTCAAGAAAGATGGATTGTATGGATACGTTGATGCCGCTGGAGCCGAATTAGTCGCCCCCTATTACGACAAAGCTTCAGATTTCCACGAAGGATATGCAGCCGTTGGCAAAGATGGAAATTTTGGCTTCATCAACCCAACAGGCAGGGTCATCATCCCTCTTACCTACCAACGAACATGGTCTTTCTCAGAAGGCGTTGCCATCGTCAAGCGAGAAGGTAGATACGGATATATCGACCAACAAGGACAAGAGGTAATTCCCCTCATTTATGGCCACGCCCAATCTGCCTCCGAAGGCATGGTATTGGTGCATAAAAACGGCCGATTCGGATACCTCGATAAATTTGGTGAGCAAATGACCGATTTTGTATACGAAGAAGCTTGGCCTTTCTTCAAACAAAAGGCTTGGGTCAAACAAGACGGTCGTTGGTTTTATATCAACAAAAGGGGCGGATGTATTGAAGATTGCCCCGAATAGCTCCCAGATTTCCACCCAAAATACAGGCATACAGCATATCTAACAATGACTTTATACGCATAAAGTCATTGTTAGATAGCCTCATACCTCTCCCCAAAGCATTGCCTATATATTCATTTCTTTTTCTCGCAATGCGACCTCTCGCACAGCCTCCGCAACCTTATAAGCTACAATCGGATTCAAAGAAGAAGGAATAATCTCCTCTCTTGTTGGGAAAGGCACACAATCCGCAATGGCAAAAGCAGCTGCAAGCTTCATTCCTGGGGATATTCGTTTGGCTCTTGCATCCAATGCCCCTCTAAAAATCCCAGGGAATCCCAATACATTATTGATTTGGTTCTTCAAATCCGAACGCCCTGTCCCCACAATCGCCGCACCTCCTTTATAAGCCTCTTCGGGCATAATCTCAGGTGTCGGATTAGCAATTGCAAACACCATAGGATCTTTTCCCATGGTTGTAATGTCTTCACTCGTCAATAAGTTCCCCACACTCACCCCAATAAACACATCCGCTCCCACAATTGCATCCTTTAACGTTCCTGTCTTATTCTTCGGATTGGTATACTTCAATATCTCTTGCTTGGCAGAGTTCAGATTGGTTCGCCCCTCATGGATAATCCCTCTACTATCGCACATCACCACCTCTTTCACCGAAATACAGGCCGACGTACTTTCGTGCTCAACGCATCTAAGCAAACGCGCAATGGCAATCCCTGCCGCTCCTGCACCATTAATCACTACAGAGAGATTGAATAGATTCTTCTTCAATACTTTCACTGAATTGATCAATGCCGCTAGGACAACGATAGCCGTCCCGTGTTGATCATCATGAAACACAGGAATTCCAATATCCTGCAATCGGCTCTCCACCTCAAAGCTCCTCGGTGCTGCAATATCCTCTAGGTTAATCCCCCCAAACACAGGCGCAATCCGCTTCACCGTCTCTACGATTTCATCCGTATTTTGTGTATCCAAACAAATAGGAAACGCATCAATCCCCGCAAACTTCTTAAACAACATTGCCTTGCCCTCCATCACAGGAATAGAGGCCTTTGCCCCAATGTTTCCTAGCCCCAACACCGCCGAACCATCACTGACAATCGCTACCGTATTTCCCTTAATGGTATAGTCCCATACCGCCTCAGGATCGGCGGCTATCCTCCGACAAGGCTCTGCTACCCCTGGCGAATACACCAAGGATAAAGAATCTTTCGTTCGCACATTAATTTTCGGACTAACAGATATCTTGCCTTGCAATTGTTTATGCAATGCTACCGACTCTTCATAGTAATCTCGCATGATATAATGATATTTCTAATATTGAATGCCTTAACGAATATACTCATTCTCTTTCGGCTTACAATACTCATATATATCCCCGAATCATACTGTCTTTCATCCGCTAAATCCGCCTATAAAAAAAGAGAAGCGACTACACATATAATGTAGCCGCTAGTGCTTAGTATTTATCACTCGAACTCACTTCTTATTTCAAAGTATAGATTAGATTCCCAACATATGTAATACCTAGACGTTTACAAAGGGATCTAAAATCATCGTGTTTAGCAAGAAGACGCGAAAAGATAAAAGAATGTTCTAAATAATGCAAAAGTCTTATGCTTTATCTTCAGTAACCGTCTCTTGCTCTGGTACTTTCACTACTTTATTAATTTTTCCGTCTTTTCCAAATAGCTCAACTGATTTTTTGTTGTATGCCATTGCAGCTTCTTCAGCTGTTTCGAATCGACCAATGTAAATACGCTGCTTTCCATTATAAATCTCTGCAACATACTTTCCTTTGTTCTTGTATACACCTCTATAGCCAGATTTTGTCTTACTTCGGCTATTTCTAGTGCTAACAGAACGTGTAGACCAAATCAAATTCTCTACACGGCAGTCCAACTTCTTACGGTTCTTAAACAATACAACTTGGTTTTGAACGCCATCAGGTCTCTCAAGGAATTTCTCCGCGACCAATCGGTTCAAATAAATTGTCTCTACTTCATAGCCTCCTGTTGCTTTTCTCCAAGATTTCTGGAAAACAACACAGCCACTAGAGTGCTTTCGCAAGTTTTCAACAAACTTCAGACTCTTTAGGCGGGCATTTGTGGTTAAATACTCATAAACAAAGTCATCAACGACTACAAAGTCGTCGGCATTCTTCAACTTGATTTTAAATAGCATAGCTTATCTCCAATTAATATTCGTATGTACTTTTCCATGTCTCATAGCAGCAAAAGAAAATCTATCGAACCTCTATAGCATCGTCAAGGTTCAAGATTAGCTTCTCCATCTTTTGCTTAAATTGTTTTTTTATCCGATTCCAAGTTGCTGTAGACATACTAATCGCCCCGCACTCTGGACGAGCATAATCCAACGAACCGCCTGAAATCGTAGCATCGTGATAAAAATCTGTAAATTGGTAGTGATAAGAATGGTCTTTAGCCTCAAAAGTCAAAGTAAATACGACTCTACCCGCTTGCATTGGCAGAATTTTGCCAGTCTCTAGGTTCATATTCTTTGAGTCCGAATCAATTTTCACATGACCTTCACAAACAAATTTCCCCGTCTTTGGAGAGTAAGCCAGCATAATGCTTTCCTCATCCTCTGATTTGAAATGATCATTCGCCCAACGCTTTCCCGTAACAAAGATATCCTTCTTCGTCAAGAAATGACTGGCATCCACTTGATCTTCATAAGTAACCTTATCTGTATGGGGGTCAGTAGGGAGTTGAGGTGAAACCTTGTACGCATTAGACACAGCCCGAATTTGCCCTTTCCCTATTTGAGGAAAAGAAAACGCAAAAGCCAGTATGAAAATAGTTATCGCTCTCATAGAATTTTGTGTTGGTTTAGATCTCAAATTTACGAAATCTTTAAACAAGCCGCAGGCTTTTTTGCAACTTGCAGTAAGGGGGCAAAGTCATATATGCGTACCGTTCTTGTCACTAACTAAATTAAAAAATTCCCTTATATTTCAAAAAGGATCCGAAGTTATTTCGGATTGGCAATCAATTGTGCTACGTCTGTTTTCATATGCTAATATCTAACATTTCCCTCAATAAAACAACAAGACACTTATTTTTTTTCATATTCTACTCCATGGAATATAACAAGCTCATGATATATTTGAGTTAATAAACATAAAAACATTTTATACACATTGCAAACCTATTCAATCGTTTACACATTAAAAACTTGATTATCAGCCATATAAAAACAACAATATCAAAATATTATGAATACATGTCTCATATGTTTCTTTTTATCGCTTTCTTAAAGATAAAATCCATGTTAGAATACCCCTAAAATAAAACACGTAAAACTTGCCTACAAGCTTTACGTGATTTTAAATCCGAAATATATTCGGATATGTTAATTTGTAAATCTCTTCAACCATCCCTTTTATTCAGCACCAATCTCTCTAAATCACTCCCTAATCGCGGATTTTGCTTCAAAAAGCTCGATAAACAAAAAACCAAACGGAGCTCGCAACCTGCACTATTTGGGGCTTGTTGCCACTCTTCTACATACTCCCAGTGAACCATAAAAATTTCTTTATGAGCATTCCCGAACCATAATAAAACCCTAAGCCACCCCGCCCTTCTTTTCCAATAGAGGTTACCTCTTCCCCATTCAATAATTTATATAAAGAAACATTAATTTTTGGATTTTCCTTCAAAAAGCTATTAAGGCAAATAATGAGATTCAGTTTCCTTGCAGCACTATGTGGGTCTTGTTGAAGTTCCTTTATATACTCCCACTCCACCATAAAAAAATCTTGCCTCAATATTTCCCAAACCATAAGCAAGCACTCATCCTCTGTCTCTAAAATAGACAGCATCACTTCTTCCCAACTTTTGGGGTATATTAAATATGGAATTAGGAATTGAATGATTTTATGAGATAATCTTAAAGATTTTATGTGAAAATGAAACATAATGTCTAAAAGGTTACAAATGACGCCAAGACATACCTATCCCGTTAAGGATTTATTTAAAGTAATTTCTTGGAAAGACCCCAGCCCCACAGCCGTTATTGATTTTACCCCACTAATTGGCCATACTCATTTATAAAAGACACTAATAAATACACGCCTTTTAAGCGCACTTATTCAGGATTTTCCTCTTCTTCATTTTCTTTACTTTAAGATTTGTCTAGACAATTTCACATTTTTTCACAAAAAAAACAAGGCGAATCGATACTTCTATGTTAGAAAAACAAACATGAACACTAAATATGATAACTTATTTTCCTGCTTTTAAACAGGCATTTACATATATCTCACAAGATTATCGTGTGTTACAAATTTAGAGCGATCTATCTTGTCAATTATAAGTCCTCCCCCTAATCCTTACTATACTCCTGCATCATATTCACCATCTTCCCCACCACCAAACTATGATAATTATCAATCATCTCCTGCGACATATCCCCATCCTCTTCATTCCACTTAGGCGGATAAATAGGCTCACTTAAGTAATGGGTCAATTTAATGGGGCGTGGAATAGACAATCCCCCCAATCCAGAAACATACGGCCAAGGCAATCGAAACTCCTTATAGATATACTTCGTAAACCAGTTCGAATGCACCTCAAATAGATCGTCAGCCTTCGGACAAGCAGCCAGCACAATCGGTTTTTGCGTCGCAATAGACATCACAATGAATCCCTTCCGCTTCCCCCACCGAATCTGATATCGCTCCGAAGAAGGCCGCAACGATTCTCGCATCCCCCCAGGCGCAACCACCACCAACTGCTTCAGCTTCAACAACTCCTGCGCATTCACCCGTGTCCCTTCTATCATCCCAACCTTCTTCACAAAATCCCCCACCATCTTATTTTTATAGAACGAGCTATCCGCCAATCCCCTCGGCAATCGATCCAACTTCCGATAAATCGCCAATCCCAACAACAAAATATCATACGTAGCCAATGAATGATTCACCACAAGTAATGCCCCCTCACCTTCAGGAATATTCTCTAGCCCTACGGCATGATACCGATGATAAATTTGTATAGCCTTCGCCAAAGGTAGAAACTGCGAGATCAATTCATGATCAACATTGTTCAATATCTCTTGGATCTCTTCCTTCGACTTTTCTTGTTCAGGTTTTGGGGCATCTGGATTCATCTCAATTATCGTTAAGGGTTAATTGCCTTCTTTCTCTTCCAATTTCGCAATCAATATATCGACCTTCTTATTCAACTTCTCGACCTTCGCCTCTAAATCATCATTATTGTCGCTCACCATCGAATCTACGAATATGGAATTTACTAAGGATAGCCCAAAAATTCCACCTGTCATCAAAATCACCGCAAAATACACCCGAATACAGAACACTCCCCACCGATTAACCTTCCCTCCATCCGCAATCTCATCAGGAACCTCATACCACCCCTCTACCGTAAACACCTTAAATATCTCATAAGATGAACTCGCAGGATCTGTAAAGTAATCAGGATGCAGGTCTTTCAGCAGATGATAGGAAACAATAGAGATAATAAAGTGATACACAAAAAAGCCAATCAAAATCAGCAGAGAGGACTTCAATGCCCGCTGAATCCCATTCAACAAGGCCTCAATATCTGGGATAAACTTAAGGAACCGAAAGAACTTAAAGATACGAGACACCCGAAATACCAGTATAAACCCTAGTCCAGCAGGCTCACCACTCGTCGGAGCCCATAAGTGTTGGATAAACAGCAATATAGAGGGCAATGATACCAGCACCACAAAGAAATCCAGCTTATTCCAATTCGACTCAATATAGTCGCTCCACCCCCATCTTCCAATCTTCAAGCTCGCCTCTACGATAAACAACACTGTAATAAAATGATCCAACAACAAAATGAATTCACGAATCGGGAGATCCTCAAAGCCTTCCAAGAAAATGGTAAAGGCATTGATAATAATTAATACCAGAATGAATTCGTCTTTGAAAAATAGTTCCTTGATAGATTTAAACATCGTGCAATCTTAAGCCTGTTCCCAGAGTACAATTCCTTATTAGAAGAAAAGCAAAAATAAAGCATATGTCCAACAATTTCACCTTATAATCAGGATTTAACGATTAGACAATCTTGACAATGCTTAATTAGAAACATTCTATCAAACAATCAGTTTATATTCGCACACTCGCTATATACATTTAACCTTTTCATTTATGGCAACCATAAGCAACAAAATCCAGAAACTTATCAACGACCAATTCCACAGAGAGGTATTCTCCGCAAACCTATACCTCGCCATGAGCTCCCATTTCCTCGCCGAAGATCTTGATGGCTTTGCCAACTTCTTTCGCGTACAAGCTGAAGAGGAAATGATGCATGCAATGAAACAATTCGACTACCTACACCAAGTAGATGGCAAAATAACCATCGGACAAATAGACGCTCCCGAAACCAAATTCGGAACCCTACTCGAAATCTTCAAAAAAGCCCTCGAACACGAACAATTCGTAACCCACCATATCCACCAAATCGTCAAAGCATCCCTTGAGGAAGCGGACTTCGCCACACACAACTTCTTCCAATGGTTCGTCCAAGAACAAGTAGAAGAGGAAGCAGTTGTCCGTAGCCTCATCGGCCGAATCAGACTAGCAGGCAACAACAAAGGAGCCTTATACCTCCTCAACGAAGAACTTGCCAAACGAAAGTTGGATCCAAACGAAGAATAAACACCCATATATACACCATATAAAAAGCGTTTACAGAACCCTCTGTAAACGCTTTTTGCATATATCTTTCCGTACGAGTCTTTCTTATAATTCAATCGTCTCTCCAATCGACAATAAAATCAATTCCTTGCCCGCCTGACTAAACTTTTGGGAAGCTTCATCACCATCAATTCGAATAAAACCAAACGTATCGAAATGCATCCCAATAATCTTATTACACTTAATAAAATCAGCCGCAATTACCGCATCATCTAATCCCATTGTGAAATTATCCCCCATACAGAGCATCGCAAAATCCAATGAATGGTACTCCCCCAACAACTTCATATCATAAGTCAAGGCCGTATCTCCTGAATAATAAAAACTCTTCCCCTCCGCTTCAATCACAAAACCTCCAGCATTCCCCCCATAAGTCCCGTCAGGCAACACACTCGAATGCACCGCATTCACATACTTCACCCGACCAAAATCAAACGTCCAACTTCCTCCGTGGTTCATCGGATGCCGATTTTCCCAACCCTTCGCTGCATACCATTCCGTAATCTCATAATTCGATACAATCTTCGCTCCTGTACGCTGTACGATTCGCTCCACATCCGCCACATGATCCATATGACCATGCGAAATCAAGATATAGTCTGCTGGAATGCTGTCAATATCAATATGACTAGCCAAGGCGTTTGGGCTAATAAAAGGATCAAATAATAAATGCTTGCCACCTACCTCTACCCCGAAACACGAATGACCATAAAATGTTATTTTCATTGCTTTGATTCAGTTAATATGTCCAAAAACTACGATTTTCACGCAATATACAACTTATTCGAATCCCTACTTAATTTCCTTCTCATTGCTCGAATTCACAAACAGGATATTCCCCAACTTATCATATCCCTCAAAAACTCCCTCTTTATCATGCTTCAATGCCTCAATTAGGAAACCAATAATCGTCAAATCCGCATAACGAGACCGCTCATTGATAATCTCCTTCTTATCTTGATTGGGTTGAGCCGAAATAATCTCAATATTGTTCGCCGAAATAGGCAATCGCCCCGACTTCGTCAAGGTCAATAGATTCTCTCGCTTCTCTTCCAACTTATCCTCTGGCGAAATCGCAAAGATCTTAATAACCCCTTGATCCCAATCAGGATGCCCCAAGAGAATATAGGCCAATAATATCATCAAGTTCGCATTCGCATAATCCCCAGACGTAATCCAAACATGAATCTCCTTACGGAACCCAAACCCCCGATTATGTCCCCCCAACACACAAATATCAAAGTCCATCACCTTCACCAAGGGCATATTATCAATAATGGGCAATAAATCACTTGGCTCATCCCGCATATACTCAAACAATACCATATTGTTCTCCTTACCCGAAATCCCTGGCAATTGTACCGCCTGAGCAATCGAAGACGTATACGACGGGCTAATAATCGTATCCAAATAAACATTCCCCCGACTCGACTGAGCCATTTCTATCAATCGATTCAATGCCTCGTTCGCCTCCTGACGCGTAGCCTTCGAAACATATCCCTTAATCTGATGGATATACGTCCCAAATCCATACTTATACGCCAACCACCGCAACATATCAAAAGCATGATATCGCTCAAACGACTTACTCGAAATACAAATCACTGAAGGCCGCCAATTGCTCTCCATTTCATCAGGCGTTTCGTTAATAGACTTCTGCAAGAACACCTGAAGCTGTCGACTAATCTGGAAAATTACCCCTTGAAAGATAGCAGCCATCCCCCGACTATCTTTCTTATACGTGCTAATCCCCAAATACAATCCCACCATCAACCCCACCGAAGCCAGCGCATATCCAGGATTCATTTGTACCATCAACCAAAAGCACATAATCGCACCCAATAACGAAATATACCAACGCGAACGGAAGGAAGGCCGATACGCAGGATCAGAAGCAAAATGTTCCAAAAAGGAAATCAAGCACAACGATCCGTAGGTCACCATAAAGAACATCGATATCACTTGCGCAACTGCATTTACATCTCCTAAAGCGACAAATACCAAGGCAATCGCTAAGGTAATCAAGGAAGCATTGATAGGCTCATTCGCAGCCCCTCGCCCTTTCGCAAACAATTCATTCAATCGAGTCGAAGGAAAAATCCCATCATTCGCCAATGCCTGCATTGTACGAGGCGCAACCATAATCGAACCCAGTGCCGACGAAAAAGTCGCAGCCGCCAACCCTATCGGAATAATAGGCCCCCATATCGCAATCTTTCCCATCACCAATTGATCCCCTGCCAAATCCTCTGGAGACGCATAAGCCGCCAATTTCCATGCAATAAATACATACACCACCATCCCACAAAGCGTTCCCGCCATCGTTCCCAACGGTATCGATTTCTTAGGATCCTTCAAATCTCCCGACAATCCCACCCCCGCAGTCATCCCCGTAAAAGCAGGGAAACATATCGCAAACACCGTAAAGAATCCTATAGGATTATCTACAGTCAATGACATCACATCAGAAAACTTATCTACTTGAGAGCCATAGGCTGTTGTTCCCAAAAAGAACATCACCAACGAAACGAATAGAATCGCCACAACCACATACAATGCCTTCACCCCCATATCTGCCCCCTTCGTCAGCATCAGCAATCCCAACAACAACAAACTCGGAATACTCACCAACCTACTATCTATCTCATATCCATACTGCTGCAGCACATAATCGAATACAGGTCCAAATGCCTGTGCAAACGCAATCACATAGAAAGCTACACTAATCGCCTGAGACAAATACAACGCAATCCCAATCGCAGCCCCAATCTTAATCCCAAACGAACGCGAAATAATATAATACTCCCCTCCTCCCTCAACTTTCTGATTCGTCGCAATCTCCGCAATCGCCATTGCCGTCGGAATCGTCACCAAGTGCCCAATAAAAATAATGGCCAATGTTCCCAAGAACCCTACCTGCCCCACAGCATAGCCAAACCGCAAAAACATCACCGCCCCTAAAATCGTCGAAATAGCCGTTAAAAACACAGGTGCAGTCCCAAAATTCGCCTTAGACGTAACCAATTGATTTTTTTCCATGAAATACTAATTAAGTAGCAATGTTATGACCCTACAATCATTCCCCAAGTTACACCTCAATTACGAAAAAAATACCCCAAACAGTAGCCTTTACCTACACATAACCCAATTTTCCAATCCCCCAAAAAACCAACACCATTCCGCTTTATTCCCTATCTTTACCCTATGAAAAAACTACCAATAGGCATACAAGACTTCAAAAAGATCAGAGAGGATAATTATCTATATATAGATAAAACGCAACACATCCTAACACTCATTGAAGGAGAAAGTGCCTATTTCATCTCTCGTCCTCGAAGATTCGGCAAATCACTCCTCCTAAGCACCTTATATTACCTCTTCCGCGGGAAAAAAGAACTCTTCCAAAACCTGTATCTCTATGACAAAATTCAATGGGAAGCCTACCCCGTACTTCGAATTGATTTCTCCACTATCACACATAATGAAGGTAAACACATATTTCGAAAAGCCCTCATAAGATCGCTTGCCCAACAAGCAAAAGAATACGGTATCACAATAAACAATGTAGAATCTCCTAGTGAATACCTAGCAATCCTCATCTACGAACTCCACCAAACCTACCAAAAGCCCCTCGTCTTACTCATCGACGAATACGACAAACCCGTAGTAGACAACTGGGGAACTCCCATCGAAACAGAAAACAGAGCCATCCTAAAAGGCCTATTCTCTATCCTAAAAGGATACGGACACTTATTCAGATTCATCTTATTCACAGGAATCACCAAACTCGCCAACCTCTCCCTATCCGCCGCCCTAAACCACGTCCAAGACCTTTCCCTCGACCTCGAATATCAATCTATTCTAGGTATCACCCAAGACGAACTAGAAACCTACTGCCTTCCTTGGCTCAATCTATTCGCCCAAGAACAAAATATCTCACAAGAGAAGATGCTAAAGGTTGTCAAGAGTTGGTACAATGGATATGCATGGTACGATGGAAAAACAACTCTCTACAACCCCTTCGGACTCCTATACCTCATGAGAAAAAGGAAAATCCAATCCTATTGGTATAGCACCAGCACCCCAGCACTCCTCATCCACCAAATAAAAAAACGAGGCATCCCCCTTCAAGATTTCGAGGGAATAGAAATACAAGAGGTCGATTTCTTAATCGGAACTCCCGACACCGTATCCATAGAACACCTCCTCTTCCAAACGGGCTATCTAACCATCAAAGAAAAAAAGGAAAAACTACTCAATTCTTCCTATATCCTCGGTTATCCAAACATGGAAGTCAAACAAGCATTGCTTACCCACCTTGCAGAAGCAATCACCGAAACCCAATTCTCCAAGCTTTCAACCTACCAAAAGCTCGCCGAAACACTCTATCAGGAAGACATCCCCAGCTTTTCGAAGTACTTACAATCCATACTCGCAGGCATCCCATACAACCTCCATATCCCAAAAGAAAGCTACTACCATTCTATCATATATGTCGTCTTAAACCTCCTCGGATTAAAAGTCCAAGCAGAAACCTTAACAGATAAAGGCAGAATAGATAGCATCATTGAGTTCAATGACAAAATATTCATCTTCGAGTTCAAATATGGAGCCTCAGGTACAGACCTAGACAAACTAGTAGACAAAGCCCTAGCACAAATTGCCCAAAAGCAATACGACCAGAAATACCAGCTAAGAAACATCCCCATAAAACATATAGGAATAGCCTTTAGCGAAAAAACAGTCGTCACCAAACTCATAACTCCCTAATTCATATCCACCAAAGACGCCTATACCCAATACCTTGGCCACCAAACAAGACTCAACCCTACCCAATCCCCCAAAAAGTAACCCCATCCTGCCGCAAACCGACCCATCTTTGCCGATAAACGAACCCAAACTGTAGACGAACATGCCCAAAGTGTAGATACAAGTACCATCTTTGCCGATAGACAAACCCAAATTGCCGACGAACATGCCCAAAGCGTAGATACAAATGCCCTCTTTGCCGGTAGACAAACCCAAAGTGCCGACGAACATGCCCAAAGTGTAGATACAAATGCCCTCTTTGCCGATAGACAAACCCAAACTGCCGACGAACATGCCCAAAGCGTAGGTACAAATGCCCTCTTTGCCGATAAACAAACCCAAACTGTAGACGAACATGCCCAAAGTGTAGAGACAAATACCCAAAGCTCAGACGAACATGCCCACAAGATTCCTCCCAAAACCTACCTATCGAACCAAAACCAACTGCTTACTATCCACCCAAACCCCATCTACATACAAGCTACACACATAACTCCCTGCCGAAAGCCCCGAAGCATCCCACTCAACCTCCCCATATCCCCGCACATCAATCCCAAAACGCGCCCACTCCTTACCATCACTCACTCCCTGCACCACAAGCTCCGCCTTTGCCCCATCCACATAATAAGCAATCAACGTCCGGCCTGAAAAAGGATTCGGCCGATTCCCAAACAACTGCGAATCACCGCCTCTATCAATCTCCCCTGCATCCTCTCCCTTCAACTCCGCAACTTCCGCCAACAACCGCTCAATCATCGCCTCCTGCCGTTCCAAACGCTCCGTTTGAGCATTCGTAGCCTCAATCAATACAGGAATCAACCCAATATAATTCACCGCCTTATATCCCTCAACCTCCGTAATAAGCTCAGGATAAACCGTTTCTAGATCTTGCGCAATCACCCCAAACTGCTCCTCTGCTCCCATCCCCTCCCGATCACGCCAATGATACCGTACGCCCCGTACCGAACCCAAATCCTCCAACACTCCCTCCAAATCCCGCACATCTTCCTTCAAACGCATATCCGAATACTGAGACAACGATCCTTGCAACCAAGCATCTCCATTTTTCTTAATATAAAAAGCATTCGACCGACTCAAATCCCCACTTCCATCCCCCACACTCAACAAATAATCGCCCGATACCCACTGATTTCCATTCCCCCAATCCAAATTATAACGCCCCAATCCCACAGCACCATAACTAGCCTGTGTACCAAACCCACCTACAAAAGAATATGTGCCAAAAGCCTCCCCTTCTGCTCCCATAGCAAACGAATGACTCCCACTCGCTTCGCTCATCAGCCCAAATGCCACAGCATTAAACCCACTAGCTTCAACCCCCGAACCAATCGCCAACGAATAATCCCCCGAGGCCACACTAGCAGCTCCCCCACTTATAGAAGCAAATCCACTCGAACCATTCGAAAAGCCCATCGAAATAGAACCCTGTCCTCCAGCCAAATTCCCAAAACCCATAGCCAAAGCTCCTTCTCCTACAGCATCATTCCCTCTTCCCAATGCCACTGCTCCTACCCCACTCGCTACATTCTCCCGACCCAAGGCCACCGAACTAACCCCCGAAGCTTCAGAAGAAAACCCAACTGCCATAGAATACGCCCCTATCATACCATCATCCCACTCATTCCCCAAAACACTCCCAGCCCGAAAAGCAGCCTTCTCAGGAACCCACATCATACGCGTTCCTGCCCCCGAAACAGGCGTTGCCCCACTCGTTCCAGAAAACAACACGCTTCCATTCACGACCTCAAATTGTGCCAAAGGCGAATTCGTGCCAATGCCCACCCGACCATTCCGATACACATCTGCATTCCCCCCTGTCGAACTCCCCACATACACCCAACTCCCATTTCCTCCACTCCCAACACCCACTCCCAATCCAGCCAAATCCCGCACCCCTACATTGCCCATACTATCTACCACCAATACCATATTCTCCCCAGAAACAGGCAGCCCCTCAAAACAAACCAATTGATTCCCCCCTCTAATATGCAACTTATGCGTAGGAACCGCTACCCCTAGCCCCATATTCCCCTCAGAATCAATCACCACACTTCCTTCCTCACTTGCCATCGAATCAGTCGCAAACAAATATCCCCCACTCGCACGTACCAAAAACTGATGATCCCGACTCGCAGCTAAAACCCGACTTGTCGAACGATCCCCATATACAAAAACGCCTTCTTTATCATTCGTAGAAACATTACTTCCCAATGCCAATCCATAGTCCCCACTCGCATCTGCCCGATACCCAATAGCCACGGCATCCTCGCCCCCAGCAAACGAATAAGAACCCACCACCATAGAATTCGCCCCACTAGCCTCCGTATACAATCCCATAGCCACAGCATCTTCCCCACTCGCTACCGTATGCGAACCCATACTCGTAGCATTAAGCCCACTCGCAACAGTCGAATCTCCCATCGCTATCGCATCCAAACCACTCGCCACAGAGTACCGACCCATAGCCATAGAATTATCCCCCAATGCCTCTGTATACAATCCCATAGCCACAGCATCCTCCCCACTCGCAACTGTATGCGAACCCATACTCGTGGCATTAAGCCCACTCGCTACAGTCGAATCTCCCATCGCAATCGCATCCAAACCACTCGCCACAGAGTACCGACCCATAGCAATAGAATTATCCCCCAATGCCTCCGTATACAATCCCATCGCCACAGCATCCTCACCACTCGCTACCGTATGAGAACCCATACTCGTAGCATTAAGTCCACTTGCTACAGTCGAATCACCCATTGCTATCGCATCCAAACCACTAGCAACAGAATACCGACCCATAGCCGTCGAGTTATCCCCACTTGCTACAGTCTCTTTGCCCATAGCAGTTGCCTCACTCCCAGAAGCCATGCTCCCCGCTCCTACAGCAAGAGAACAATATCCACTCGCAACAGTTCCCCCTCCCATAGCGGTAGAGTTTGCGCCACTCGCCACCGTTTCTAATCCCGTAGTCAATGAATTTATTCCACTAGCAATAGAGTAAAAGCCTGAGGCCAATGCATCTTCCCCACTCGCTACTGTATGCGAACCCATACTCGTGGCATTCACCCCACTTGCTACCGTCGAATCTCCCATCGCTATCGCATCCAAACCACTCGCCACAGACTTCCGACCCATAGCCGTAGCATTATCTCCACTTGCTTCAGTATCACTCCCCATAGCCATAGATTCTGCTCCGCTCGCCACAGTTCGAGCTCCTATCGCAAAGGAACAATACCCGCTAGCCACCGTAAACCCTCCAATCGAGGTAGCATCTACCCCCACAGCTAAGGTATTCCGACCCATAGCCGTCGAATTATCGCCTATCGCCTGACTCCCAAACCCCAATGCAATCGAATTCGCTCCTCCTGCCAATGTTCCTTCTCCTATCGCAACAGCATCCCGACCCGCTGCTACGCTATACGAACCCATTGACACCGAACGCGCACCACTCGCCAAGGTCGAAAATCCCATAGCCGTAGCTTCGTCTCCCACGGCTTTGGTCTCCCGACCCATCGCTACCGAACGATCTCCCACACCCTCCGTCGCCAAGCCCAAAGCAGTCGCCGCTTCTCCATCTGCCCACGTCAGCCAACCCGTAGCCATCGAATGCCGACCCGTAGCCCGCGTCAAATAACCCGTCCCAAAAGAATACGCCCCTATGCTATCAGCATCCCAATACGAACCCTCTCCCCCAAATACATCCTCAACCGTTCCCGCCCGAAAAGCTCCTTTCCTAGGATACCACAGCATACGCGTCCCTTCTCCCGAAACCGCCAAGCTCCCCACTCCAAACACTCCTTCAGCCACAAATCCATCTACCCCCACCACATGCAAATCCCCCTCAGGATTCCCCGTCCCAATCCCCACCTTCCCAACATTCCGATATACATCCGCCCCAGCCTGAGACCACAAAGGCGAATTCCCCGTAACCGTACTTATAAATAAGTTTCCATCCGCATCAGCACTCACATTCCCCCCGCCTACCAAACTATCGCTCCGAATACGCCCCGACACATGCAATACCTCCTCAGGCACATCTGTCCCAATCCCAACTTTCCCCTCCCCATCTATATACATCCGACGAAATAACGCACCGCTCCCCGTCGAAAACCCAATCCCGCCAGAAATTCCTCCCCCTTGCATCACATCCTCTACCTCAAACGTTATCCCAGCCCCCAATCGATATCCCGCTCCATCATACCCATACGCCCCAAGTAGCCCCAAACTATCCCCAACCTGCACCGCCAAAGGCGTCTGCTGCGTTCCATTCGCCTTCTTCAACCGCACCACAGGCGTAGTATTCAACCCATTTTGTTGAGCAAACAATGAACAAAAATAAACTTGAGCAATAATAGCAATGAGTAGACAATAGGTAGCTTTCGTATGATTCATAAATACAATTCGTTAAATAACGCCCCCCAAAGGCATTAGCTGATAACCAATAATGACAATATCATATCCAATATACCAAGTCCAACAGCGAATATAAAATCCTGACATTCAACTAATCATATATCATACGTAAGCAAATCCATATACATCTCACAAAAAATCTATCCGAAATATAATCTCATAAAAATACTTACATCCACCAAACAATTCCCTATTCCAAACCATAGCCCCTATCCTATCCCTCAACAATTACCATCATTCTGTTTAACAAACATCCAACAAAACATAAAACCATTCAAACATCCTTAGCTTCCCATCACACTGCTCTCCCAACTCCCATGCCCTCCCCTAGAGCACTCTCAGTCATTATATAAACAAACCTCCTAGACCTAACACCCCCAATCCATCCTACACCTCCCCTCTTCTCCCGTTAGATATCCCCCATCATTGTCCAACAATCCCCTAAGCTTTGCCTTTTAATAGCAATGCAACTAAGAAATCACTATTTTCGCACGAATTGTAGAAAAGATAATATGGGAAGAAGAAAATTTAAACAATACGAAGTCGAAAACCTCTCAATAGATGGTACAGTATCAGACGGACACGCAGTAGGCCGAAATGAAACCCGCGTCATCTTCGTCAAATATGCCGTCCCTGGAGACATCGTCCACGCCAAAGTAGTACGCAAAAAGAAGAAACTACACTACGCAGAAATCCAACAAATACACCAAGCATCCCCACACAGAACCGAACCCGTTTGTACACACTTCGGCCACTGCGGCGGATGTAAATGGCAAATGATGACCTATGACGCCCAACTCCAGTACAAACAACAACAAGTGGTAGATGCTTTCCAACGCATCGGGAAAGTCCCCGTAGAAACCCTCATCCCTATCCTACCCTCCCCCAAACAGTACTTCTACCGAAACAAACTCGAATTCTCCTTCAGCGACAAACGCTGGCTCACCGACGAGGAGATCAAGGACACAGATACCACCTACGAACAACGAACCTTAGGCTTCCACGTCCAAGGCAACTTCGAAAAGGTGCTCCACATCAATCAATGCCTCCTCCAAAAGGAGGTCATCAACAACATCCGAAACGCCATCTACCAAATCGCCCTCCAGCACAATATATCCTTCCACAACGCCCGCTCTCACCAAGGCTTCCTCCGCAACCTCATGTTCCGAACCTCCGAACATACAGAGGAACTCATGCTAACCCTCATCGTAAATGACGATGAGCCCGATACCATAAACCTGATTTTCTCTATACTCGAAAAACAATTCCCTTCCATCACCAACTTCCTCTGGATACATAACCCCAAATTCAACGACATGTATTCAGACCTCCCCTTCCGCCTCTGGAAAGGAAAGGAGTATATCACCGAACGCCTCGACAAGTTCGACTTCCAAATCAGTCCAACCTCCTTCTTCCAAACAAATCCCGAACAGGCAGGACGTATGTACGCCCTCGTTAAGGCATGGGCAAAGGAGCTTATTCCTCCCACCCAAACCAAACATCAGGTCATATACGACTTATACGCAGGCACAGGCAGCATCGGCATCTACCTCTCCGAACTCGCAGACCATATCGTCGGAATAGAATACGTCGAATCATCCATCCAAGACGCATGGAAGAACGTCCACCTCAACAAGCTCTCACATTTTAGCTTCTACGCTGGCGATATGAAGCTCGTTCTAGACGATGCCCTAACCACCAAGGAGGGCTCTCCCAACCTCATCATCGCCGATCCACCTCGCGCAGGTATGGACAAGCAGGTCATCCAACAAATCCTCAAACTAAACGCGCCTCACATCATCTACGTCAGCTGCAACCCCGCTACTCAAGCCCGCGACATCGCACTTCTCGCCGAACAATACACCGTCACCAAAATGCAGGCCGTAGACATGTTCCCCCAAACAGCACACGTAGAAAACGTCGCTTTACTCACCAGAAAATAAAAAAAGCCACAATCTCGCTTACAGATTGCGGCTAGTACAAAATTGGCGGTTTGGCCAAAAAGGTGACCAAAACTCTTTATCTTCCCAAAATGGATTTAATCATCCCTTACTAAGATGAATTGAACTTAATCTTTACTTAAAGTACTCTCTCAATAAGGTAGATGCCTAAGTCCGCCAGATGTCAGAAGGTTTTTTATTTTTTTTCACTTTTTTTATAAAAAAAGTCGAATAAAGGCAAATCCGCCTTTATTCGACCCTTTTATACATACATACAATCCCAATTTAGGGCTGGCTCACCTTCACCCGCTTCCCATCTTTATACCCCACAACCCAAATTCCCCACCAATTCGTCAAACCTCCCAAGAATTGCTTGAATTGATCTGCATCCTTCTTACTATCAAAGTACCCCAACAAAAACGCAGGAGAACCCGAAGCCGTATACCCTACTTCCATCGCTTTCTTTCCCTTTCCCTCATCCGCTTTCAATTTATCCAATGGCCCTTCTCCTCCAATCTGTATACGATACTTCAATTTATCTGAATTACGAGCGGCTAACTTCTTCGGATCTTTCGCCTCTATCTTCGCCAATACTTTCTGCTTCTCCGCCAAATCCGACTTCAACGAAGCAATCTGACGCTCCTTGTCCGACTTATCCGTCTCCAACTGATTCAATTCGCTCGTATATCGTTTCGTTACTTTGTCAATCTCTCCTTGTTGTTGTTCCTGTCTCAAAGAATACACCCGCAGCTCCTTCTTCAACGAATCAACTGCCCGCTCCGAAGCACTCTTCTTCAACTTAATCCGATTCAACCCACTAGGATTCTTCTGGTACCCCTTCAATTCCGCCACCAACATCTTCTGTTTCTCCGCTTCAATCTTCGCCAACTCCTTCTGAGCCTCTTCACGCGCCTTCTCCTCCTCTTTTTGTGCAGCTACTACAGCTTCCGTTTCTTCCTTCGCTGCTTCTCTTTCTTCCTTCAATGCCTCAAACTCCGCTTCTAATGCTTCCGCCTCTTTCTTTTGCTTCTCTTTTAACGCTTGCTTTTCTGCCTTGGTTAAACGCTGTGCATGAGCCTTTTCTATACCCAAAGACATAAATAAGCAGATAGCTAAGGTTAAAGTAATTATATATCTCATGTTTTTTTCCACTATAATCAGGCTTATAATTATTAGGCTTATTTTACTCGTTTCCCATCTCGATAAGATACAATCCATACCTTATCCCAACCCGTAATGTCTTTCAATACTTCTGCAAACGCATTGGCCTCCGCTCGTGTAGGAAAATCCCCCAGCATAAAACGAGACATCCCATTACTAGCTGGCTCTGTACTCATCTTCGCAACATGTTTATCAATCAAGTTCTTGAAGGCGTCTCCCTTCGTCCGTGAAGCCCCTATCTGAATACGATAACTCAAGTTCTTGACCTGAGAAACCACAACCCCTGAAGTTCCCGATGCGGGCTTCTCTGGCTTAGGCATCGCCGCCGAAATCTTCGAATTCGTCTCCTGAATCTCTCGCTCCAAACGAGCAATCTCATCATCTAAGGATTCAACGTCCCTACGCATACGAGATGCTTCTGGCTCATACTTATTCTCAACAGCCTGCTTCTCCGCTTCAAATCCGTTCCGCTGATCCTCATAATCATACAATACGTGTTGTAGTGAATCTGCCTTATGTTCGGCATCTACCTGAGCACTCTTCAATGTCTCAAACATCTCTAAATGTTTGAGATAAAACTTAACTTCTTTTGCCAAATTCTTTTTCTCCTTCTTCAACCGACTACGTTCTTTGGCGAAATTCTCCTGTTGTTCTTTCTTTTTAGCCTTATAGAGTTCTTTCTCTTCTTTGGTTAATTGAGCAAAGGTGGTTATTCCCAAACAGATAAATAAGACTACAAATACAATGGTATTTCTCATAATGTAAACTAGCTTGATTCCTAAGCTGTAGGCATCATCCGATTGATTCAGCCCCCAAACACTGATCACGTCTTCATGATAGGTAACGGAAACTAACCCTATGAAGATGCTTCAAATTGTAGAATGATTTGCAAAAGCCTAGAAATCAAATGCCAAATTCCATCAAGCAAAACCCTTTATTCTTAGCGTAAATTGTAGGTTTTCACAAATCCATCTTTTCTCCTTTGTGCAATATCCAAAATAGTGCCATCAGACATCACAACTTGTGCATGTTTGCCCTTAATGTACTTTTTCACAAACTTGATATTAATTATATGAGAATGATGAATTCGATAAAATTGAGAAATAGGGAGAAGTTCATTATACTCTTTCAAATTCCGAGACGATATAATTTGTCGCCCTTCCAACATATAGAAAACCGTGTAATTGTTCGATGCCTGCACCCAAATCAATTCACTCAACTGAATAAACTCATAACCATCAATAGAAGGAATCGCCAATTGCTCAATCTCCTTCGTCTTTGCCTGCATATTCTCCAACAACATACTAAATTGATCCATCCGACGCTGAATAGCCAGCTCTGATGCTGCACTCTTATGCCGCTTCATATAACGAGCAAAAGCATCCTGAACCTCCTGAATATTAAGGGGCTTCAACAAATAATCAACCGCAGAAAACTTAAACGCCCGAATCGCATACTGATCATACGCAGTCGTAAAAATCACCTCAAAACGAGGATCTGGAAATCCCTCTAGAATATCAAAACCCGTCCCATCCTGCAACTCAATATCCATAAACACCAAATCAGGTTGCGTACCCCCAATCACCGAAATGCCCTCCGATACATTCTTCGCAACCCCCACTATCTCTAGCCCATCACAGTATTCCTGCAATATATTTGTCAATACATTCAAGCTTCTCTCTACATCTTCCACTAATACAACACGTACCATAAGCAAATCCTTTTCTCTATCAATTATTAATGTATACCAATCAAATAAATCCTAACGACTTCGCTTCGTCTCATTTCTCACCAAAAACTGCTGAAGCCTGTAAGGAACCCATCCACTAATCGCATACAAAAACCGCATCTTCCAACCTGTAACCATAAAATCTTTCCCCGCCTTACTATATGCTCGCCAAACATCCGAAGCAACTTCCTCTGCTGTCGTATAAGCCAACCCACTAAAGGTTTTTACATCTGCCATATCCGCATGATCCTTGAAAGGGGTATCTTTAATCGCCGAAGGACACACGGTAATCACCCGAACTTTCGACCTCACAACTTTCAACTCTTCTGACAATCCCCGCGAAAAATGCGTCACAAATGCCTTAGTAGACGCATATGTAGCCATTCTAGGCACAGGCTGAAAAGACGAATTCGAGCTAATATTAATTATCACCCCTGCATCAACCTTCACCATATCAGCCAAAAACAAACGAGTCATCCGATACACATTCAATACATTCAGTTGAATCATCGCTACTTCCTTCGCAGAATCTGTCTCCCACACATATCCATACGTCCCAAACCCCGCATTATTAATCAATACATCTACCTCCTCCCCCATCTGCTTCACCCAATCATATACATATTGTGCCCCCTCCAACACAGATAAATCTTGGCATAGTGTCCGAATATACACCCCACTGATCTCCTGCTCCAAACGGCTCCTCGCCTCACTCAATTCCTCCTCCGACCACGACACCCACAACAACCGAAAACCCGCTCTCCCAAATAGCCGTGACATCTCATAACCAATACCACTCGAACCTCCTGTAATGAGTACCGTTTTCTTTTCCATAAAACCACTTTATTCAAGCATAAATTATGAATACCTAAGATACAAAGCTACTCACAAAAAACAAGTTCCTATCTCCCAACTCCCCTCCTATACATAAAAAACCCCTAGGTATCTCAAGATTACCTAGGGGAACTACTCACTTAATCAATAATATACTAATTGGAAATAAACAATCTTAGAGGACTATCCTCTCACACAGAAACTCATTAAAAGGAAAAGTTTATGAACAACCCAACTTCGCTTTCAAGGCTGTAATAAGCAGGTAGATACATTATATCCTTCTCCTGGTAAGGTTCAGTAATATCGTTCTGAACGGAATCTGTCTTCATACCATCAATGGCAAATCCATATATATGCGTCGAAGCCTGCTCGTCTTCTACATAAGGAGTACTCTCCAAAGGATGATAAGCGCAAAGGCTTAAAAGAACTCCCATCGCTATCAATACCGCAGCAGCTATCCCTATCCCGTACCGAATAGCCTTCCGTTGGGACCGCTTCCAAGAATGTTTCTTCCACAACATATCAACTTCAGCTGAGGTAGGGATGACCAAAGCCATAATTGCTTCTCGATCTAACCCCTCCTCGAATAAGCCCCTTATCCCCCTAACGACTCTCTGCTCTACTGGATCTTCAGCCAAACGCTTTTCCAGCCTAAAGGCCTCCCAAAACGGCAACTTGCCCTCTACATAGTCAAGCAATAAATCGAAAGGAATAAGAGATGAATGTATATCTATATGATGCATAATCTATTTTTCAATCTAATAAGCCATGTCGTCTCAAAATTTCCTTAAACTTCTTTGTAACCTTGTACTTTCTCTTCGAAATACACTTCGAATCTACTCCTAAAATCCTCGCAATCTCCCGAACTTTATATCCTTCTATAATGTAAATTAACAGACGTTGATCTTCTTCATCTAACTGTCGAATAAGGTTTTCTATAAGCATAGCGTCTAAAGTAGAATAAGACTCAGCATACCTAGAAAAACCTCGTTTTAGCACCTCCAAGATTTGAATCCGATTCTGTTGTTTCTTGAAAAGGTTCAACCAGTTGTTGTAGCAAAACTGCCGAAGCCAAGCCTGCGTATTGAGAATTTCATGTTGAGGAGGATTCTCTAACAACCGCAGGAAAATCTTTTGTGCCATATCTTCTGCGGTCTCTTGATCTTTAGCGTGTCCATAGCATAACGCAAGTACATATGGACGATACTGTATGTATAAACGTGCAAAAGCATTACGATTCCCTTGCCTAATCTGGCTCCATAATACCCTATCTAACGCACATACATCTTCTGGGGGGGAGTGATTATATTTCATAGTGAGTATATTGAAAAATAACGTAGTCGTTTTTATAATAAGTTTCGTGACACGACAAAATCTCCTTCCCAATAAGAGACTTTTTCCATAATTATTTGCTATAAAATTATTTTTCATCTCGTAGGGGATATTTTTGTTTTTGAGCAAACTAATATATGCAAGACGCGAAAAACATGAATTATCACAATCCCCTAATTGAAAGACTCCTATGAGATTCCTCGAAACCAATTAAATTCTTTACTAACAAAAATGAGAGAATTGACAGTTAGTTGGATAACTAATTCATGATAAGTCATTTTATTGTTCATTAAAGTCTATTAATTCCTATAGACTCAATAGAAGATTCTTCATCTCAGCAAACGAATTCGTATTTGAGATCTTTCATCAACAGGCCTACCTTGCAAACATAAGCTCAACATAACCAGGACATTAGACAAATTAATGCGCCAATTCTAGGTAAGGCAGCAAACGAGTTTATCGCAAAACAATAACATTCAACAGACAAATTATGACTATTACTTCTGTTAAGGGAGTTGATACAGCTACCCTATTGCCCCCTCTAGCTCAAAAGCTAGCCTCATTCGTTCTTGTAGCATGTCTACTGCTAAGTGCCTATGCAAACACGTACGCCCAAGAACTAACCATTGAAACTGTCTACTCATCGAGTAGCCCTACAGCTGGAGATACTGTCGCTTGGCGAATCTCCTCCGAAGATTTAATCACAGCCAATATCATTGATATCACAATTGCTTATTCAGGCATACAAATATCAGGCTCCGCTGCTGAATTACTCCCCGAACAATCATGGTTCACAGAAAATACCTGCATCAAGACAATCTCAATTGATACCCTCAACAAGTTGATTAGCATCCACCTTGAAGCAGATGACGAACGCTCAGGCTCAAGCTTCCTAATAGGAGGCGATGACATCATCGTACGGATTGAAGATTTACAAGGGAAAAACCTTGAGAACCACTTCTCAATTAATTCTATATCCCTACAAACGAAACAGGCTGCCAATAAGCAAACAGTTCAGGTTTATCCCAATCCTACCCAAGCAGATATATACATTGGAGGAGTAGAAAACCAATCATTACACCAAATACAGGTTCTAGATTTACAGGGTGGACAAGTTCCTTTCACCATCCTCCAAACACAACCACTCCAACTCAACGTAAAACCTCAAACACCTGGAATGTATATCCTCAAACTACAACAAGACGATGGCAAAGTAACGTATAAACACTTTCAACTTTACTAACTTGAACGATTAATGCCCAAGCCCCCATCATCCTACTAATAAAATGATGGGGGATTTATTTTATCCTAACCGCTCCCGAATCTTCGCCAATAACCAATCACGATTATCAATCATCTTACAAGCATTCAACTCTTCTTCAAGATTTTCCAACTTTATAAGCGTTTTATTAGGTTCAAGATTAGGGAACTCACCATAACGAATCAGCTTTAAGAAGAAATGTATCCTATTTCTGTAAGACTCTTTATTCTTTGTTTTAATATCCTTCTGATTCTTAACAAATGCTTCAAGTGACGTCAAATTTTTGACCAAATCAACTAACTGACTAAACTCATCTTTATGCAACTCATAATGAGTTTGAGACAATAAGAACCTGGCATGTATCTTATAATTAAGTTTGGAAAACAAACCACTTTTAATAACATAAATAGGCTTATTAATTCCTGCATCCAAGACTTCAACTACCTTTTCATACTTTCCTAAATAAAAATCGACAACAGCCTGATTAAAAATTCGAGCTTCTTCTCTATCATCGGCATGAATATAATCTTCAATTCTATCTATATACCCTTGAATGACATCCATTTTCCCTAGTCGCACCCCAGAAAAGACTAAGTTTTTAAAAATCTGCCAATGAACATATGTTTGATACCGCAAAACTCCTCCTTCTTCCACACCCAACTCTAACAATCGAAATACATTCTCAAGATACTCTACAGTACCATATTGGTTTGATAGCCGAACAAAATGGTTGAGCAGAACTGTATATAAATTGAGAAGCGTACGAGAAGGTAAGGTACTTTGTTTAAGTAACTTAGATAATGGTTCTGTACTTTGTGTCTTACCTAAAGCGAAACGCCAAAATTCAAAATACACCTTAAAGACAGAAGACTTACTAAATCCTTCCACCTTTTCGAGAGTTGGCATAAAGTTCTCTAGTCTAATCAATGTTGGCTTTTCATCCTCAAAAAAACCATAGGTTGCCTGCTCCAACTTCAGCTTCCTAAGCACCCACCAAAAATCAAAGGCTTCATTCATTTCTCTAAAGCGATTCTTAAATCCACTCTTCTTAAAAAGGTACTCATCATAAAGCACCTCAAGCTCAAACAGTGCTTGATAGTAGTGTTCATCTTTAACCCTTTTCAGCTTTTCTCGCTTCGAGACTTTCGTTTTTTTCCCTTTTTCCTTAGACTTTTCAAGTTGGTTTTTTGCCAAGGTTAATTCATTCTCAAATAACTCATATTTCTCTTCATTAAGAATCTCCCGTAACAACAGTTTATTTCTCAGCTGTTCATTTTCATCTCTTAAAAACGCCTTATAAGCAATAAAGTTTTTAATCTGCTCTGTCAATTCATTTGCAATCTTCTGAAACTTCGACTTTGTTTTATCATTCTCATCATCTGGATAAAAACGCTTCCGAATATCATCAACTTCTTCACAATCCTTCGCATGCACTAATAATAGGTCATAAAGCCTAAAAGACTCTTCTTTCGTTTTTGCTCCTAATCTGCTAGATTCAATATGTAGTTGAAGCCATTTTCTAAACTCGGGGCGCTGCCTTTTCCCTAACAAATTGAAGACCTGCTTTACTTTTCCGCCTTTCATAGAGATAACATTATAATTATAAAGAGAATTTTACAGAGGCAATATATAGCATAACATTCTTTTTATCAATTTGTTATAATTCAAATTTCTATATACAGTACAAGAATATATAGAATATTTATTCATTGAAGTGATAACGTTTAGCTACTACCTTGTATCTATTATCAAATAATAGAACAATGAAAAATAGTAGCAAAAACCATCCTTCAAAGCAGCACCAACCGATTCTGTTCTCTCGTAAAGATCCAGAAACGTTCACAAGATTCTATACGAGCCACTACCCCAAGTTATATTCCCTCTGTTACCACTACACAAAAGATCCCCAAGATGCGAAAGACTTATTACACGAAGTGATTCTTAAAATATGGGAACATCCCCCTCAAATGATTATTCGGAAGCCAATGGCTTGGATGGGAACATTCATACATAGGCATTGGTTAAATGTCAATACGAAGCAGCAAAGACGTAATAAGATTATCGCTGCCATTAAAATTCGATTCCCAAACATTGACCAACTTCATCATACACTCAACATCGATTTAATCTACAAATGTATAGACCAGCTCCAAGCCACTGATAAACAACTCACAACCTTACATATTCAAGGATACAAACCTGCCGAAATAGCCGAATCCCTACAAAAAAGTCCCGACTGGGTTTACAAACGAAAATACTCCATATTGAGAAAGCTGAATAATCTACTCACAATACAAGGGTTCAAGGAATATTAACAGAATATATATATTGACTATCCATGAAATACAGATTTTCCTCTAAGGTTAAACAGCATTATATATAAATTCACTTATATTAAAATATGCTTCCACCTTAAACCCATAATCTCATGGCTACTGAATTGCCCTGAGTCTTCTGGTAAGATTCAGGGCAATTGTGTCTATGAGCCTTATCGAATATAGTTTATTGAAGATATTTCACTACAATATTGCCTTTATAAAACTACAACCTCTCCATAGAACAGTGAAGTCTCTCTACACATAATCTTCATATTTTGGCTTGTTTTGGGAAACCATTCTGAAACCCTACCAGCTAATAGGAGGCTTGCATATTTATTGCGATATTCATCCAGAACAGTGAAGATACTCTTGCCAAAGACATACACATGAAAATACTCGTTTTACCTAAAGCCCAACATTCAAGTTCGTCCAATATGCTCACGAAATTTACACTACTTTATAGCATAACCCTGATGCTCGCATGCACCGATGTTCCCGAACAAACCGACTCTGACCCAGCAGATGCCAATGTAACCACTTCTCAGAAAGGTAGTTTACCAGAAAAGCGCCCCCCTCACACCGTATTCTCATTAAAAACAGGAGGAGGAATGAGAAATATCAGCAGTCATATACAGTTTTCTGATACAGCCAGCTTTATATCACTTAACTATTTCGAAGCAGAAAACACCCTGATGCTTAAAGTCTCCCAAGAAGAGTTAGACCAATTGTATCAAGTATTTCTCAAACAACGCTTCCATAAAATCAAGACCTTTGAATCTCAAACATTTGATAGAGGAGGGGTAAATATTTCTCTCTCCATGGGAGAAGACTACATGCATATTGCAGATGGAGGAAGCACCTATATTAAAGATGGATACCAAGATAACTTTGATGCAATCACCAAAGCCATTAATGAGCTAGCAGCACAAAAAATGGAAGCCTTCAAGCATTCGTTTGTAGTCGAATTTGATAAAAGTATCACTGACTCGGGCAAATACCTATACCTCGAAGTCGATAGCGGAACCCAATACTACACGGAAGAAGATGGGCCTCAATCCCAACAAGAGCTGTACTTATTTGAAGGACGACATTACTTTAACGTCTACCTAATTGATCCTGACGTTCCGAGCCACAAACGTAGAGCCGAATCGACCCATCACTTCGTATATACAACCACCAAGGATTCAAACCGAATAACCCTCTACTTAGGCAAAGATAAAATTGAGTATAAATAAAGATTTGAAGGGAAAATGGGAAGAATGATGGCCAATTTGTCAGCATATCGTTCAAAAATTGTGGCAAGCTGACAATTTATTGCATTGGAACGCTTTTCGTCAAAAGAATTCGTATATATCAATACGAATATTAACAACCATTTTCTATGTAGAAAAGATTCTGTTACATTCGTACTCATTTTAAGATACAGCTAATATTGTTGAATATGAATCCTTATGAATTTCAAAAATACGCAACCAAGCATTTAGGAATCAGTAGCCTCACCCTACATGATTACCAAAATGCGATGAATGCGCAAATGTATCCACAGATATCCAACATGACAACATATGTCATTGATGAAAGATTGAAAAATTTCCGTGGGATTGATGTATTCGCACGTCTTATTATGGACAGAATCATCTTCCTTGGCCTTCCTATAGATGACTATGTAGCAAACATCATCAACGCCCAATTGCTATTCCTACAATCTTCTGATGCATCAAAAGATATCAGTATCTATATCAACTCTCCTGGAGGAGGGGTATATGCAGGACTAGGAATCTATGACACGATGCAACTCGTAAGCCCTGATATTGCAACTATTTGTACAGGAATGGCAGCTTCTATGGCCGCTGTAATCCTATGTTCAGGAGCGAGTAAAAAGCGAGCAGGTCTCCCACACTCTCGTGTTATGATTCACCAACCGCTAGGAGGAGCTAGTGGCCAAGCTACTGATATTGCTATTATGCACACAGAGATCCAAAAACTGAAAAAGGAATTGTATGAAATTCTCGCATCTCACTCTGGACAAGATTATGAAAAAATCTGGGCTGATTCAGAAAGAGATTATTGGATGACATCTGAAGAAGCAAAGGAATATGGCCTTATTGACGAAGTAATTGGAAAGAGAAAATAAGCATACTGCAACGCAGTAAGTATATTTCTTCACCAAATCTCAGTACAAAGCATCCTCTTACCTTTATTTATCCGTATAAAAGGAAGGAGGTTGCTGAGATTTGGTGTTCTTCTTTTTTCAACGCATATTTGAAATTCTAATATTTACTTTAGTAAATGTGTTAAAATTAACATACTTTTCACCGAGCAATAGATAAGAATGTGCATAGCTTTTGTGCGAATCAATATCATATCATATCGGAATCTTTAAACACTAAAATATGGGCAAGAAACGTAGAAATGAGACTTGTTCCTTTTGCGGAAGATCCAAAAGAGAAGTCCAAGTCCTTTTAGCAGGATACGGAGGCGCGTATATCTGTGAGAATTGTGTAGATCATGCAAAGAAAATCATTGAAGAGGAGTTTAGAAAAAGCCCAACGACTCGCCTAAATCGAATCATTAAACCCCGTGAACTAAAAGAGCATTTAGATAAATTCATCATCGGGCAAGAAGATGCCAAAAAGGTCATCTCCGTAGCAGTATACAATCATTATAAACGGATTATGATGATTGGGCAAGGCACTGATGATGTTGAACTAGAAAAAAGCAATATCCTGCTTGTAGGCCGAACAGGTACAGGAAAAACCCTCATGGCTCGTTCCATTGCCAAAATCCTGAATGTACCTTTCTGTATCGCTGATGCAACTGTATTGACTGAAGCAGGATATGTCGGAGAAGATGTCGAAAGCATACTTGTACGCCTATTACAAGCTGCAGATTACGATGTAGAATCTGCTGAAAAAGGCATTATATACATTGATGAAATAGACAAAATCTCTCGAAAATCGGATAACCCTTCCATCACAAGAGATGTAAGTGGAGAAGGGGTTCAACAAGCTCTATTGAAATTGCTTGAAGGAACCGTTTCTAATGTTCCACCAAAAGGAGGGCGTAAGCATCCTGAACAAAACCTCATTCAAATTAATACCCAAAATATCCTCTTTATTTGCGGAGGGGCATTTGAAGGTATTGAAAGACATATCTCTAATCGATTGGCTATGCAATCGATTGGTTTCAAAACCCTTCAGGAACAAACAGGAGGGGATATCGACAAAGACAACCTCTATCGATACGTCCAACCTGCTGACCTTCGCCAATATGGACTCATCCCTGAAATCATTGGGCGACTTCCTGTAGTTACATACATGAATCCATTAGACAAAGCCGCTCTGAAAGCAATTCTTGTAGAGCCCAAAAACTCTATCGTGAAGCAATACCAAAAGCTATTCGCGCTCGAAGGGAAAATGCTCACATTTGCAGATGAGGTATTGGATAAAATTGTAGACAAAGCCGACGAACTCAAACTAGGGGCAAGGGGGCTTCGTTCTATCATTGAAAATATTATGCTTGACATTATGTTTGATATGCCTGATAGTGATCAAGAACATTATCATATCACAGCAGATATCGCCGAAGAAAAACTTAACTCGGCCACATTGTTAAGTATTCAAGCAGCCTAGAAAATACGCATATATAACATAAGCAGGGGATTCTTCATATGGAAGAATCCCCTGCTTTATTGATACATACCCCAAAAGGGAGCCCCTTACTGTATGGTTTCGCGCACCCAGATTTGCTCTGCTCCAATCACAATATTCATATCAATCATGCTCTTGGTACGAAGCTCATGTTCCGAGGCAAACTCCATATACGTTTCTTTATACTCCATATCTCCTCCTTCCACTTTTCCAATATTATACAGATCTTCAAACGTATATTTTCCTTGGTCTATCTTTTTGAATATCTTCCATTTCACGACTCCTTCCTTAAATCCCCATTGGCGGGTGTGGCTCGGAGTCATGATAATACGTCCAATATAATTGTCACCATCTTCTTCGATTTGAATTTTCATTCCTTCAAAACGATCCCCTTTCCGCACCCATATCCCTACTAAGCCCAAACGAGGAGAAAGCGCCGATGATTCTGCCAGAAGTGGATCTGACGCACAACCATCCACAAACAGTAGGGTATTTTGGGTTCCTCCAAATAAAGAGAAGCTCCAGAATAGAATGAAGTAGGCAGTAAGTTGAAAGAACTTGGCCATATCTAGCATTGTTTATGTGTGTGTCTATCAATAATTTACAATTCTTTATACTAATATACAGTATTCCCCCTTGTTTTGTCAAGCCATAGATTTGTATCTAAGAGGGTTCATTATTCTAGCACTTATATGTACCTTGCGCATGTCCGAAGAACTACTAAAAGGTTGGAAGTCCATGAAAAGTCGAGTAATAGTAGTATTCATTTTATTGACATGCTTCATATATCCTTTATATGCACAGCAATTTGCCTTCCGAAATTACCATGTAAAAGACGGCCTCGCGAGTGCAATGGTATACAAAGCCTTACAAGATCGTCGTGGCTTCGTGTGGGTATCCACTGAAAACGGCGTCAGCCGATGCGATGGCCAAATCTTTGAAAGCTTCTCTATATCTGACGGCCTCCCCGATACCGAAATTATCTTCATGGACGAAGACAGAAAAGGCCGAATATGGTTCCTTGCAGCAAATGGGGAAGTAGCATATTTCCTTGGCAATCGTATTTATAACGCAAAAATCGATACTTCATTACGTAAACTAAGCCCAGGAACAGGAAATTACAAGTTTAGATTCTACCAAAATGTCTGGGAGGATGCAGATTGGAATATGTGGTTTATCACCAATAGACGAGAAGTATTCCTATTAAACGAAGAAGGAGATTTATGCCAAGCCGAATATGGTACAGATACCATACACCTAGCTCGTTCCAATCCTGTTCTTTGGAAAGGCCAGAGAATGTTTCCCTGCAAGGAGGGCTTTGTGACACACTCGGCAGGAATGCTACGCCTACATCGAATTCCAAGAAGAGCAGCCCATTATACGCCTGAAAGGCTCATTAGCATGAGCGACAGCAGCCTAGTCTATGTCAATGGAAGCTCCCTCTATCGATTTGATGGCAAACAAGAAACCCGTATCTGGCAAAACCCCATATTACAAACAGATAAAAACCTCGTCTTATACGAAGATAGAAAGCAGAACCTTTGGCTCGCAACCTCTAATGGAGCCTTCATGTTGAAAACGACCCCGAAAAGGAACTATCGCCTCGCCTATCATCTTCTCAAACGCACCAACATCAACCATACCCTTCAGGATAGAGAAGGCAATCTTTGGTTTACCAGCTCAGGAGATGGAATCTATTTCATGCCTTCCTTATTGGTTCAAAATTACAATATCAATGATGGCTTAATAGAGCCCAATACCAATAGTATCCTCATTCTAAATGAAAGAAACATCCTTACAGGAAGTAAAAACGGCTATATCAATACCCTCTGGAATCTCAATAATCCCAATGGATACTTCCGTCCCTTTACCAAAACGCGCTTCAAGCAAATATATGATATGGTGGAAGATTCGCGTAAACGGGTTTGGATCGCCTCTCAGCCTATGGCCTATATTCAGCATAAAAAGGTTCATAGACTTAATGCCGAGGCGAAATGTGTCTATGAAGATACCAATAAGCGTATATGGGGAGGAGACGGGAAAAGGCTCTTCTACATCAAGGACAAAAAGCCTGTATATGTGCATACCTTTGATGATAATAACCGTATTTATAGCATTACCCATCACCCAAATGGAGGGCTTTGTCTCGCAACAGATCGAGGATTGTTTCGCTGGTACCAAGATAGCATCCTTGCCCCTCCTGCCGATCAACCTCTCCTGAATAAACGAATCCAAGATGTAAAAAACCACGAAGGAACCGTTTGTATGGCCATTCCTGGCTTTGGTGCCGTCATCTACCAAGATAGCAATATCGTTCACCTAGATACCCGTACAGGCCTTCCCAGCAACCTCTGTAAGCGTATTGTCTTTTCACCTACTGATACCCTCCTCTGGATTGCCACGAACAAAGGGCTTGCGAGCGTGGATTACAGAGGGATTCCGAATATTCCTCCTGCTGTGAGGGTGTTCGACAGCCGTCATGGAATTCTTTCAGATGAGGTCAATGATATCGCTATCAGCAAGGATCAATTGTGGGTGGCGAGCTCAAAAGGAATCTCAAGCCTCAATACTTCCCAATTGCAAGCCAACGAGCGAATTACATTATGTTATATCTCTAAAGTGAAAGTCCGCAAGAAAAATCGGGGCAATGAGAGCTATTACAAACTCAAATCAAGGGAAAACGACATTCGAATTGAATACGTAGGACTTTGCTATCGATGTGTTGGAAAGGTCAAATACAAGTACCGATTGGTCGGGTTAGACTCTGTTTGGCAAACCACCTATCAAAACTTCGTCGAATTCCCCTTCCTAAATACAGGCCGAACCTACACCTTCCAAGTAAAGGCACAAAACGAAGATGGCGTTTGGGGGATGCCCGTTTCGGTCATCCTCGAAATTGATCAAAAGCTCTATAGGAAGTCTTGGTTCATCGTAGTGCTCTCCCTCTTATTAGGAGGACTGATCCTTCTCATCATACAAATACGCGCCAAAAGGCGACAACAAGAGTCGGATTGGTTAAGGCAAATTAGTGAAACCAAACGCCAATTGGCCGAATCCGAATTAAAGGCGCTTCGTGCCCAAATGAACCCCCACTTTATCTTCAACACCCTCAATGCCATTCAGGACTTCATCCTACAGAATGATAAAGTGAGTGCCAATTTCTATCTCTCCAAGTTCTCTCGACTCATGAGAACCATACTCGAATACTCCAAGAAAACCTATATCACCTTGGAAGAGGAAATTGACTTTCTGAAGATGTATCTGGAATTGGGAGCCGTTTGTATGAACTACCCGCTTGATTACACCCTAAAGGTAGATCCCTCTATCTTTCCTTCAGCAACGAAGGTTCCTTCCATGATTTTCCAACCCTATATCGAAAACGCCCTCAGACATGGCCTAATGCCCAAAAATGCTCCAGGAAAGCTCCTCATTAGCCTAGAGGAAAAAGAAGAACGACTCATCTGTACAATTGAGGATAATGGAGTAGGTCGACGCAATAAACCAGGCCATAAACGGCCAGGATACGAACCCAGCGGAATGAAAATCACCGCCGAACGCCTCGCAATTATCGGACAACGATTAGGGGATCGCCTATCTGTTGAGGTCATTGACCTTAAGGACGATCAAGAAGCCCCCCTAGGAACCCGCGTTATTGTATCTCTGCCGCTATTGGAGGTATAAAAAGTGGCGAATTCGCATATTCACTTGCACGATATACAACTGTCGACCCGACGACCCATAAATTCACGTGCACGGTAGGCAACTGTCGACCCGACGACCCATAAATTCACGTGCACAGTAGGCAACTATCGACCCGACAACCCGTAAATTCACGTGCACAGTAGGCAACTGTCAACCCGACGACTCGTAAATTCACGTGCACAGTAGGCAACTGTCAACCCGACGACTCGTAAATTCACGTGCACGATAGGCAGCTGTCGACCCGACAACCCGTAAATTCACGTGCACAGTAAACACATGCAAAACCGCTGACCTTATATTCACAGGCAACATGAATAGAGGCCAGTTTATAGTACACTTTTATGCGAAAAGAGGATATAAAGAAAGAAAGGCACCCCTAAAATCGCTGTCACAATTCCAATAGGTAAGCCTGCTGGCGGCAATATCCACCTACTAGCCACATCACACCCACATAGATAAGTCGCCCCCATGAGGCTTCCGAGGAAGATATTCGGTCGATGCAATGCCCCAAACAACGATCGGCTGAAATGCGGAATCATCATTCCTACAAATCCGATCGGCCCCGTAAAGGCCACTACCCCGCCTACAATTACAGACGTAAATACAAGCAATACCATCTTAGCCCGAATAATATTCATTCCCAATGAATGCGCCGCCATATCCCCCAACATCATAATATCCAACCGCCTTGCATACGCCCACCCAAATCCTATTGCCATAACCAATAAAGCCGAGCTAATATATACAGCAGGCCAATGTGCCCGCGCAAAACTGCCAAAGGTCCAAAAGATAACCTCCTTCAATTCATTCTCATCCGCAAAGCGATAAATAAACAATCCCGTTAAAGCAGTGAAAATGGACGAAACCGCCACTCCTGCAATCAATAGTTTCGCATTGTCCTCAAAGAATGCCCGAAAGCCCAATAGAAAGATTAACAATAAGCTCACTAAACTTCCCAAAATGGCACTGCTCGGTATAGTGAAAATGCTAAAGTGAACAATAGGAATTAGTCCCAATATGACCAGATTAACCCCAAATCCTGCCCCTGCCGTTAATCCCATAATATAAGGGTCTGCCAAAGGGTTCCGAATCAGCACCTGCATAAAGAATCCACTCAAGGCCAATATAGCTCCTGTATTCAAGGCCAATATCAACCGTGGAATCCGCAAATCCCATATAACGTAAGCATTCTCGTGCTCTCCCCCGAATAGAATAGACACAATTTCATAGGCCGAAAAATCGAACGAGCCCATTTGTAAGCCCCCTATCAGCACCCCTACAAACAACCCTACGAGCAGAAAAGCCGCAATGATTCGCTGTATTCTATCGGGCAGGCGTTGTTCCATAAAAGGTTGCTACTTAGTTTGGGGATCAAAAAACGCCTCTGAATTCACTGCACTATGCAAAATACGGGTGAGTTGGGCAAGGCCTTCGACTACGCGAGGGCCTGGACGATAATATAAGTCTGGATCCACAATGAAAACATGGGTATTCAAGTCGGCTGTTGTTTTCTGGAAAGCAGGGAAGCTCTCCAACAATTTGACATAAATTTCTTGATCCTTAGAGGGCAAAATCAAATATTCAGGGTTCCGCTTCACAATCTCTTCTATGGTCGTTGGCGCATAAGCCTGCTCTTTGTCTCCAAATAGATTTTTCCCGCCTGCCAATTCTATCATATCATTCAAGTATCCTTTCCCCCCAATCACCAGCATTGGGTCTGTACTCACCAGAATCATGGCATTGAACCGAATCTGGTCTTTCGTAGCCTTTTTCGCTGCCTTTTCGATATTCTGTAAAGAGTCAGCAAGGTAATTTGCCTGCTCCTCTGTATCCAAAATCGTCCCCATCTCCCGAATATTCTTATAGATATCGTCAAAAGTCTTATAGGATTGTAAATAAACAGGTACTCCCAATCGCTCAATCTCTGCGACATCATCCTTGCCAAAAATCTCATCTGTAGCAATGACAAGATCTCCCTTCAAGGCCAATAGTTCCTCTGGGTCAATGCTTGGATAGGTAGTGAGCTCAGGATATTCCCCAACCTCAGGGGGGTAATTGCAGGCCTGTGAGCGCGCCACTAGTTTCGACTCCCCTCCTACCCCAAAGACAATTTCGGTGATATTGGGCGCAATAGAAATAACCTTTTTCACAGCATCAGGAAGCTTTACCTCTCGGCCTGTGCCGTCTGTATAGCTTTCCGAAATAAGAGGGGCATTCTTAATCATTCGTCGATTTCCAGAATCGCATCCCCAGCATAAAAACAGTGATAGGATAGATAATAGTGCAATCTTTTTCATAAAGGTCAATCAGATGTGTATCAAAAATCCATGGCGATCATCCCCCCAAGTAGCCTAAAAGTAAACAGTCTTTTCGCCATATACAATTCTATAATACATTAGGGTAGCCCAAGTAACAGGGCTACCCTAAATTTTTCAGAAAATCTGGATATCAGTCTCTGAACTTTATGATTAGTTCAGGTGTGTCAGCTTTCCATGCTTCACGTTCTCTCCTTCGTGGATGATGCGGTAGAAGTAAACGCCTTCTGAGAGAGTTGATACATCAACAGTCTTCGTTTCTTCTCCCTTAATTTCCCAAGTTTCCTTAAGGATGATTTGTCCTAAGTTATTGGTCAATTGGAAGATAGTCGAACCTTCTGTAATGCCCTCTAGACGAATATTCAATACATCATTGAATGGATTCGGATACACATTAAAGCTCATACCTGACTCAAATACAACTTCTACAACATGTGAGTAACTAACCGTTCCGTCAAGCTCTACTATTCGGAGTCTATAGAAGTTCGAACCAATTGCAGGATCAAAGTCAATCAAGTTGTAATCATTTTGCTCAACGCTATTACCTGCTGCATCAACCTCACCCAAGTCAGCAAAGTTCACAGCGTCTAGGCTTCGCTCAACAACATAGTAATCGATATTCTCTTCACGTACCGTCTTCCAATCAAGCGTTACCCAATCTCCTGTCTTCTCTCCATCGAAGTTCAACAAGGATACTGGCAATACAGGATCGAAATGAGATACACGGATGGCAGCTGTACCACCAGAGAAGCTCGTAATATTACTCAACTCAACATAGTTTCGGCCATTAGCCGTCGAACCAAAGGCTGTATTCGTAATGACTGTATGGTCTACAACTCCCACTGGCGTGATGCTTCCTCCATATTCATTCGGGAAGTTAGGTCCTGCTGGGTTCTGCGCTACAGACGGCGTGTAAGTCGTTGTTTGCGTCTTGAACCAGATTGGTCCACTTACGAACAATGGATTCGGAGAAATTGGATCGTACGTTCTGTACCACTTATCTGCTGCCTTCGCAATTGCATTCAATTCCTCAGGATTGAAGTAGAATCGAACATTCACAAATCCATTCAAGCTACCACTTGTGATATTCACGTTCCAGTGGCGTCCCATTACAAAGTTCGCCTCATATAGAGTGATATCTTGTGCTACCCAAATACCTTGGTTACCGTTGAAGGTCAAACTATCTGTCGGATCAACAGTTGCAGCAATTTCTGCTTCAGCCGTAAACGTATTGGTATTTCCACCTGCTGGTGTATGCTCAATAGAGAACAACAATTCTGTTGGGTTAGTAGGATCATAATAATGTGTCCACTGACCATCTGTACAGTATTGTGGAATCAATGTATTGGCATTCACAGGGGCATACTCAAATGTACCATTCTGACAAGAAGTACATGCAACTGGGTTCGTGATATAGTTATCTACCGTGATAGTTACCTGTGCGCTATCGGTACATACTCCGTCGTCTACTACCAATGTGTACGTAGTTGTAGCCATTGGGTTCACATCAAGTGTCGCGCTGGTTCCTACAGAAGTTGCTCCATCGAACCATTCGAATGTGTATGAGCCCGATCCACCAGAACCACTACCCATCAAGGTCGCAGTATCTCCTTCACAGATATTTACATCTTGTCCTGCATCTGCGCTAAGATCGTATACGGTTACGGTCACTTGTTCTGTGATGACGCATTGACCATCATCTACAGTTGCTGTATAAGTTGTCGTAGCAGTTGGGTTTACTACCAATGTTTGGGTAGTGCCCACACTAGCTGTACCATCATTCCAATCATACGTGAATGTACCAGAACCACCTGTAGGCATAGCAGAAAGTGTCACGGCAGCATTGCTACATACCGTTGTGTCATTATTAACTGCTACAGTAAATGGAGGCACAACAGTCACAGTTACTTGTGAAGTACTTGTACACACACCATCGTCTGCATACAATACGTAAGTAGTCGTAGTAGTTGGAGCTACATTGATTGTTTGTGTCGTACCAATGGTTCCTGTACCATCGTTCCAATCGTATACAAATGTACCAGAGCCACCATTAGGTATTGCAGTAAGGTCAATGCTTGAACCTTCGCAGATTGTTACATCAGGTCCTGCACTAACCGTAAATCCGCTCAATACAACCGTCACAGTTACTTGGTCTGTCACCACACAATTTCCATCGTCCACTGTTACTGTATAATTCGTAACCGTAGTAGTTGGGTTAATAGTAAGGGTTTGAGACGTACCAACATTACCAAATCCATCATCCCATACATATGTGTATGAGCCTGTACCGCCTGTAGTTGCTGCTACCAATGTGAGTGAAGAACCTGCACATAGTGTGATATCTGGTCCTGCATCTACATTCAAGTCATTTACATTCACAGTTACTTGATCTGTGCTCGTACATGTTCCATCATCGACTGTTACGGTATAAGTTGTCGTCGTAGTTGGTGAAGCGTTTAGCGTCGAACCTGTACCTACTGAGCCTGTACCATCATCCCAATCAAATGTGTATGTGCCACTACCACCTGCTGCAATTGCTGTCAAGCTTACTGGCGCACCTGGACATGTATTCATATCGTTACTGGCCGTTACGGTAAGATCGTATACTGTTACAGTGATATCATCTATAATCGTACATGTTCCATCGTCTACGGTCAATGTATACGTCGTTGTGGTCGTTGGAGTTACGGATAGGGTTTGTGATGTACCTACTGTACCCGTACCATCATTCCAATCGAATGTATAAGTTCCACTACCACCTGCTGGGTTCGCATCCAATGTGAGGCTACCACCCGAACAAAGTGTCGTATCTGCTCCTGCACTCGCAGTCAAGTCTTCAACTGTTACAGTGATAGAAGAGGTAGTCGAACAAAGTCCGTCATCTACTGTGACTGTGTAAGTTGTAGTTGCTGTTGGCGTAACAGCAAGGGTCTGATTCGTACCTACTGTCGTGCTTCCATCATCCCAACTGAATGTATAGGTTCCGCTACCACCTGATGTCGCTGCATTCAATGTGAGGCTTTCACCTGGACAAATAGAAGTGTCATTACCTGCACTCACAACCAATGTACTGTTTACTACCGTTACCGTCACAACGTCTGTTGCTGTACACTGACCGTCATCTACTGTCAATGTATAAACCGTAGTAACAGTTGGCATAACCGTAAGTGTCTGAGTAGTACCCACAGAACTTGTGCCGTCATTCCAATCATATGTATAGGTTCCTGTTCCACCTGCTGGCGTTGCCATCAAGGTAGCAGAAGTTCCATTACAGATTGTTTGATCGTTTCCTGCATCAGCAGTAAGATCATTCACACTAACAGTTACTTGGCTAGTCACTACACAAGTACCATCATCTACAGTCAATGTATAAGTAGTTGTGCTAGCAGGCATTGCCATGAAGCTTGCTGTCGTCGCAACTGTACCTGTACCATCATTCCAATCGAATGTGTAAGAACCACTACCGCCTGCTACGTTTGCGTTCAATGCCGCCATACCACCTGTACAGATAGTTGTATCTGTTCCTGCATCAGCAGTAAGGTCGTATACTGTCACAGTCATGGTATCTGTAATCACACAATCACCATCATCCACTGTTAAGATATAGTTGGTCGTAGCAGTTGGATTCACAGTGAGGGTTTGTGTTGTTCCTACAGAACTTGTTCCATCACTCCAATCGAAGGTGTATGATCCTGTACCGCCCGAAACGTTCGCCATAAGGTCTGCACTACCGCCTGGGCAAATCGTTGTGTCAGCACCTGCGCTTACTGCCAAGTCGCTTACATCCACCACAACATCGTCTGTTGCTGTACATGTTCCATCATCTACACTAACTACGTAAGTAGTAGTAGTACCAGGATTTACAGTAATTGATTGGCTCGTACTGATGATACCTGTACCATCATTCCACTCATATGTAAATGGTCCAGCACTGTTATTTGGTGTCGCAGTCAATGTAACTGCCGTGCCTGCACATACAGTTGCATCGTTTCCTGCATCTACTGTCATACCACTGAGAACCACATTCACCATTACTTGATCCGTTACTACACATGTACCATCATCTACTGTCACGGTATAGTTCGCAACGAGTGTAGTTGGCATAACTGTTACAGATTGTCCCGTACCAATAGTACCGAATCCGTCACTCCATGTGTATGTATAAGAACCCGATCCGCCCGTTGTTACAGCTACCAATGTGAGGGAAGAACCTGCACATAGATCAACATCAGGCCCCGCATCTACTGCAAGCGTATTCACATCTACAGTTACTGTATCTGTAGTTGTACATGCGCCATCATCAACTGTCACAACATACGTTGTCGTTGTTGTTGGACTAACTGTAAGTGTTTGTCCTGTACCTACAGAACCACTTCCGTCATTCCAATCGTATGTATATGTACCTGATCCTCCAGATGGATTCGCATCCAATGTGATGCTATTTCCAAGACATACATCTGTATCAGGCCCCGCATCAGCCATCAATGTGCTTTCTACAGTCAATGTGAAGCTACATGTAGCGAAGTTACCTGAAGCATCTGTAACCAATGCAGTAATTGTATGAGCTCCTAGTGCGAACGGCCCATTAGGCGCGTATCCTACAGTTGCACTACAATTGTCTGTGAATGTAACTCCTGGGAAGGTAGTAACCTCACAACCTGCAGCATTTGGTTCTACTGTTTGGTCTGCACAAGCCGTAATAACTGGCAATTCATTGTCTACCACCTCAACAGTAAAGCTACAACTAGCTGTATTACCGATACCATCTGTAACTGTGTATTCTTCTGTAGTCACTCCTACTGGGAATACAACGCCACTTCCAAGACCAAGTGTCTGAGTAGTCATTGCACCTGGGCAATTATCTGTTCCAACAGGAACATTGTATGTAATCGTTGCGCCACATGTACCTGCATCTACTCCTGTAAAGATATCTGTAGGACATGCAATCACTGGATCTTCATCATCATTAACTGTTACGGTAATGCTACAAGTCGCAGAGTTAGAAGCTGCATCCGTTACAGTGAATACAACAGTTGTTGTACCTATTGGATATGTACCGCTTGCATCAGCCGTATTATTAAAGTCATTCGTTACGGAAGCACCTGGGCAGTTATCCACGATTAATGCAGGATCAACTGTAACAGTTGCATCACATACACCAGGATCATTACTTGCTGTTATACTAGATGGGCAAATAATCTGTGGAGCCTCTGTATCGGAAACAATCACATTGAAGCCACAAGTTGCTGTATTGTTTGCAGCATCTGTAACGGTGTATGTAACCGCTGTTGTACCAACCAAGAAGCTATCACCTGGGTTATGTGTAGAAGTCATAGTCTCACCTGGACAATTGTCACTACTTGTAGGAGCAGCCCAAATTACTGTCGCTGTACATAGACCAGGACTCACACCCGCTGTAATATCTGTAGGACAATTCACAACTGTTGGTGCTTCTTGATCTTCAACTGTTACGTCAAGCGAACAAGTAGCCGTATTATTCGCTGCATCTGTTGCCGTGAAGGTCACTGTAGTTGTTCCTACAGGATAGGTATCACTTGCGTCAGAAGTATTGTTAAAGTCATTCACAAAGCTTCCACCAGGACAATTGTCTGAAGCGAGCGGTGCTTGGATTGCCACTGCCGCATCACAACTAGCCGCATCATTTGCCTGTGTAAGACTAGGTGGACAAGTAATCGTTGGAGCCGTTACATCCTGAACTGTTACCGTCATGCTACAAGTTGCCGTATTACTAGAAGCATCTGTAACCATAAATGTAACGGTTGTAGTACCCAATGGATATGTACCAGAAGCATCAGATGTAGCATTGAAGTCATTGGTAATGCTAATACCTGGGCAATTGTCTAGTGCCAATACAGCACCAACAGTTGCAGCAGCATCGCAAGAATTAGCAGCAGCATCTACTGTCACATCAGAAGGACAAAGGATTTGTGGAATCTCTGTATCATTGATTGTTACGTCAAATCCACAAGTAGCTGTATTATTAGATACATCCGTCACAGTATAAAGAACAGAAGTAGTTCCTACTGGGAAGGAATCTCCTGAGTTATGTGTATTCGTTACAACCGCACCCGTACAGTTGTCATTGTCTACAGGAGGAGTCCATGTAACTACAGCAGAGCAAACATTTGCGTCTGTACTCATGGTGATGTCTGTAGGACAACCTGAGAATGTTGGAGGAGTAGGATCTGTAATCGTTACAACTACATCACATGTCATCGTATTTCCAGCTGCATCTGTAATTGTCCAAGTAACTGTCGTTATTCCTGCAGGATAAGTACCACTCGCATCAATCAAACCATTGAAGTCATTAGATGCGTTGAAGCCAGGACAGTTATCTGCCAATGCAGGTTGTGGGATACTTACAATCGCATCACAACCTCCAGCATCGACATTTTGAGAGATATCCGCAGAACAAACAACCACTGGGTTTTCGGTATCCTCTACTGTAATATCTGTCGAACAAGTGGCTGTATTACTACTACCATCTGTTACTGTCCAAGTTACGGTAGTTGTACCTACAGGATACGTACCTGTTGCGTCAGAACCTCCATTGAAGTCATTCACCAACGAACCGAATGCACAGTTAGTTGTAAAGGTTGGTACAGGAACAGTCACAGCTGCGTCACAATTCCCTGCATCATTGCTTTGCGTCATATCTGCAGCACATGTGATAGTTGGCGGAACCGCATCAAGAATCGTCACAGTCATGCTACAAGTCGCTGTATTCGAAGCAGCATCTGTTACGGTGAATACCACTGTTGTAGTACCCAATGGATACGTATCAGAAGCATCTGCTGTATTGTTGAAATCATTCGTTACGGAAGAACCTGGGCAGTTATCAAGAATCAAGGCTGGGTCTACCGTTACAGCAGCATCACATACACCAGGATCTGTATTTTGCGTCACATCATTTGGACAAATCACTTGAGGAGCTTCACTATCTTGTACCGTTACATCGAAGCTACATGTTGCTGTATTCGAAGCAGCATCTGTAGCCGTAAACGTTACTGTGGTAGTTCCTCCTACGAAGGTGTCACCAGAAGTGTGCGAACCACTTAGCGTAGCACCTGGGCAATTGTCATTTGGTGTAGGATCTGTCCATGTTACAGTAGCTGTACAAAGTCCTACATCCGTAGCAACTGTCATATCCGTTGGACAAGAAGCCAAGGTTGGAGCTTCTGTATCTTCAATGGTTACTGTCATTGAACAAGTAGCCGTATTTGAAGCGACATCACTTACAGTAAACACGACTGTAGTAGTACCTAATGGATATGTATCAGAAGCGTCAGAAGTATTATTGAAGTCATTTGTTGCAGTTGTAGCTGAACAATTGTCTGTAGCAGTTACTGCAGCAATTGTCACAGCAGCATCACAGTTGCCTGCATCATTGCTTTGCGTAATATCCGCAGGGCAACTCACAACAGGAGCCTCACCATCTTCTACCGTTACTGTCATACTACATGTTGCCGTATTCGAAACAGCATCCGTTACCATGAAGATCACAGTAGTAGTTCCGAGGGCGTACGTATCACTTGCGTTTGAAGTGTTGTTGAAGTTGTTCGTGACAGAAGCACCTGGGCAGTTATCAACAAACAATGCCTGCGAAACTGTTACTGCTGCATCACATACTCCAGCATCTGTATTCACAGTTACATCAGAAGGACAAATAATTTGTGGCACCTCTGTATCCTGAACTGTCACATCAAATGTACATTCTGCTGTATTTCCGATAGAGTCTGTAGCGGTATATGTAACTGTTACCGTTCCTGACACAAATGTGCTACCAGAAGTATGGGTACTAGCTACATTTACACTAGAGCAATTATCAGAAGCCGTTGGCTCAGTCCATGTAACTGTTGCGTCACACATACCTGGATCTAAGCCTACTGTCATATCCGTCGGACAAGAAGCGAAGCTTGGTGCCTCATTGTCTTCAATTGTCACATCAAATGAACAAGTTGCCGTATTGTTAGAAGCATCTGTAACCGTGAAGGTAACTGTTGTCGTTCCTAAACTATACATACCCGACGCATCAGAAGTACCATTGAAGTCATTGGTAATCGATGGGCTTGGGCAATTGTCTGAGGCCGAAACAGCTGCTATCGTAAGTGCCGCTGCACATGTACCCGCATCTGCATCTTGGGTGATGCCTGCAGGACAGGTAACAGTTGGAAGCTCCGTATCTGTAATCGTCACATCAAATGAACAAGTAGCCGAATTGCTACCACCATCTGTCACTGTATACGTAACTGTAGTTGTTCCTACAGGATAGGTATCAGAAGCATCAGAGGTATTGTTGAAATCGTTCGTGATGGCTCCTCCCGTACAATTCGTAGTGAAGGTTGGGACGGCAATGGTCAATGCCGCATCACAAGAAGCTGCGTCATTCCCTTGAGAAATATTCGAAGGACAAGTAATGCTAGGCGCAACTGTATCAACTACTGTCACTGTAAAGTCACATGAAGCCGTATTTCCACCTGCATCCGTCACCAAGAAACCAACCGTTGTTGTACCAAGTGGATACGTATCAGACGCATCAGAGGTATTATTGAAGTCATTTACCAATGTAAAGGATGGGCAATTGTCTGCTGCTGCTGGGGCAGGAACCGCCACTGTAGCCGTACAAACACCTGCATCAATACTTTGGGTAATATCCGTTGGACAGGTGATTGTTGGATCTTCCGTATCCTCAATAGTAATATCAAACGAACAAGAAGCCGTATTCGAAGCTGCGTCTGTTGCAGTGAAGACCACAGTTGTTGTTCCTACTGGGTAAGTATCACTCGCATCAGATGTATTATTGAAGTCGTTAGAGACCGTCACACCTGGACAATTGTCTGCAGCAGTTGGAGCGGCTACTGTTACAGCTGCATCGCAAGAAGCTGCATCATTGTTCTGGGTGATGTCTGTTGGACAAGTAATCGTTGGTATTTCTGAATCCGTAACAGTAATATCAAACGAACAAGAACCTGTATTCGAAGCTGCATCTGTCGCTGTGAACGTAACTGTAGTTGTTCCTACTGGATAGGTATCACTTGGATCAACTGTGTTGTTAAAGTCATTGACGAATGTAGCCCCAGGGCAATTGTCGCCTCCTGTTGGAGCAGGAACCGTTACCGCTGCATCACATGCTCCTGCATCGCTCGCTTGCGTAATATCAGCAGGACAAACAATGCTTGGAGCTTCTGTATCATTGATAGTTACATCCAATGAACAAGTGGCTGTATTTCCACCCGCATCTGTAACCGTGAAGACTACTGTTGTACTTCCCACTGGATACGTATCGGACGCATCAGAGGTTGCATTGAAGTCATTTGTAACAGTTGGGCTTGGGCAATTGTCTGTAGTTGTTGCTGCACCAATGGTTACAGCTGCATCACAATTTCCAGCATCATTGTCTTGGGTTATTCCTGTAGGACAAGTAATGGTTGGAGCCTCTGTATCATTCACTGTTACATCAAACGAACAAGTCGCTGTATTACTACCAAGATCAGATACAGTGAAGGTAACGGTAGTTGTTCCTACTGGATACGTATCTGAAGCATCAGAAGTAGCATTGAAGTCATTGCTTACATTCAATACTGGGCAATTGTCTGCTGTAGTTGGAGCAGGAACCGTTACTGCCGCGTCACATCCACCCGCATCATTATTTTGGGTGATGTCAGAAGGACAAGTAATTGTTGGCACTTCTGCGTCTGTGATAGTTACCGTAAACGAACAACTAGCCGAATTCGATGAAGCATCCGTAACCGTGAAGGCCACTGTATTTGTTCCTCCTGGATATGTACCAGAAGCGTCAGATGTACCGTTGAAGTTATTGGTCAAAGTTGATCCTGGGCAATTGTCTGCTGTAGTTGGAGCAGCAACTGTTACTGCCGCATCACATTGGCCTGCAGCCGTCGTTTGTGTAATATCAGCTGGGCAAGTAATGGTTGGAAGCTCCGTATCGTTAATCGTTACCATGAACGAACAGCTAGAGGTATTACCCGCTGTATCTGTAGCCGTAAACGTTACCGTAGTTGCCCCTACAGGATATGTATCAGAAGCATCAGAGGTACCATTAAAGTCATTAGCAGCACCTGCTCCTATACAATTCTCTGAAAGGGTTGGAGCAGCAATTGTAACCGCTGCATCACAATTTCCTGCATCATTGTCTTGCGTTACATCAGCTGGACAAACGATGACAGGAGGATCGGTATCATTAATTGTAATATCAAACGAACAGGTAGCAACATTTCCACCGCCATCTGTAGCCGTGAAGGTTACCGTGGTGCTTCCAAGTGCATAAGTATCACTTGCATCAGAGGTACCATTGAATGAATTAGCCAATACCACAGAAGTTGGGCAATTGTCTGAGGTAGTTGGAGCAGGCACTGTAACTGCTGCTGCACAAATACCCGCATCCGTACCTTGGGTCATATCATTCGGACAAGCAATTGTTGGAAGCTCGTTATCACTAACCAGTACATCAAATGAACAAGTGGCTGTATTGCCTCCAAGGTCAGAAACTGTATAAGTCACTGTCGTTGTACCTGCTGGGTATGTACCCGAAGCATCAGAAGTACCCGTGAAGTCATTGGTTATGTTCAATACTGGACAATTGTCAAGTGCAGTAGGAGCAGGAACCGTTACGGCTGCTTCACATACCCCTGCATCTGTTGGCTCAGAAATGTTTACTGGACAAGTAATGCTTGGGTTCTCTGTATCTTCAATTCGAACAGTGAAGGAACAACTAGCGGTGTTTCCTTCGCCATCAGATACTGCGAATGTAACCGTATTGTTTCCACCAGGATAGGTTCCTGACGCATCAGACGTGCCATTGAAGTTGTTAGATACAACAAGCGAGCTTGCACAGTTGTCTGTCGTTGTTGGAAGCGGAACCGTCACTGCTGCATTACAACTACCTCCATCATTAGATTGTGTAATGTTTGCAGGACAAGTGATAGTTGGTGCTTCTGTATCATTGACTGTGATATCAAACGAACAAGTTGCTGTTGCTCCTCCCGCATCTGTCACTGTATATACAACAGTCGTGACAACTCCACCAGGATAGGTATCGGAAGCATCAGACGTATTATTAAAGTCATTGACCAAAGTTGGGCTTGGGCAATTGTCTGTTACCGTTGGGGCAGGAACCGTAATGGCTGCGCCACATGTACTGGCATCATTATTTTGTGTGATGTCAGAAGGACAGCTAATAGTTGGCGCTTCTGTATCATTGATGGTCACATCGAATGAACAAGTAGCCGTATTACTTCCTAGGTCAGATACCGTGAAGGTAACTGTGGTTGTTCCTACAGGATAAGTATCTGAAGCATCAGAAGTTGCATTGAAGTCATTGCTTACATTCAATACAGGACAATTGTCTGCGGTAGTTGGAGCAGGAACCGTCACTGCTGCATCACAAACACCTGCATCATTGTTCTGGGTGATATCTCCAGGACATGTAATGGTGGGTGCTTCGATATCGTTCACTCGAACCACGAATGAACAACTAGCAGAATTTGAAGAAGCATCCGTTACGGTAAAGGCCACTGTATTGTTTCCTCCAGGATAGGTACCTGACGCATCAGATGTACCATTGAAGTTATTTGTAAGAGTAGTAGTTGGACAGTTATCCCCAACTGTTGGAGCAGGTACTGTCACCGCTGCATCACAATTACCAGGATCTGTGTCTACCGTCATATCTGCTGGACAAGTGATTGTCGGCAACTCTGTATCTTCAACCGTTACATCAAACGAACAAGTTGCAGTAAGGCCTCCTGCATCTGTAACCGTAAAGGTTACTGTCGTTGTGGCTACATTATATGTATCACTTGCATCGGAAGTCGCATTGAAGTCATTCGTCAAAGTTGGAGATGGACAGTTATCACCCACCGTAGGAGCAGGCACTGTAACTGCTGCATCACAATTCCCTGCATCATTGCTTTGAGTGATGTCTGTTGGGCATGTAATGGTTGGAGCTTCTGTATCATTGATGGTTACATCCAATGAACAAGTAGCCGTATTCGAAGCAGCATCCGTAACTGTGAAGGTAACCGTAGTGGTTCCTACTGGATATGTATCCGAACCATCAGATGTATTGTTGAAGTCATTGCTGATTGTTGCTCCAGGTGCGTTATCAGAGAAAACAGGCGTAGGCACTGTCACAGCCGCGTCACAATTTCCTGCATCATTGTTTTGGGTGATGTCTGTAGGACAAGTGATTGTTGGTGGCTGATCATCTTCGATTGTGATGTCAAGCGAACAAGAAGCTGAATTTGAAGCAGCATCTGTAATGGTGAAGGTAACCGTTGTGGTTCCTACATTATATGTACCGCTTGCATCAGAAGTTGCATTGAAGCTGTTTGTCAGAGTAGTTCCAGGGCAATTGTCTGCCGCTGTAGGAGCAGGCACTGTAACCGTAGCTGTTGTCAAACCTGCATCCACACTTTGGGTAAAGTCAGCAGGACAGCTAATCGTTGGAAGTTCTGTATCATTGATGGTCACATCAAACGAACAAGTTGCAGTATTGCTATTACCATCTGTAACTGTGAAGGTAACCGTAGTCGTTCCTACAGGATAGGTATCACTTGCATCAGAAGTTGCATTAAAGTCATTCGATGCTGTTTCTCCAGGACAATTGTCTGTAGTAGTCGGAACAGCTATCGTTACAGCCGCATCACAATTCCCCGCATCATTGGCTTGGGTTGTGCTAGCAGGACATGTAATCGTTGGGGCTTCCGTATCATCAATTACCACATCGAAAGAGCAGGTAGCTGTATTCGAAGCAGCATCGGTAGCAGTGAACGTAACGGTAGTCGTTCCTGTATATGTATCAGAAGCGTCTGAGGTATTATTGAAGTCGTTCACGATAGTCGTACCTACACAATTGTCTGTAACAGTAGGAGCTGATACAGTTACTGCCGCACTACATGTTCCAGGATCACTTGCAACTGTCATAGTCGCAGGACAAGCGATGATAGGATCTTCATTGTCATTGATGGTCACATCAAACGAACAAGTGTTCGTATTCGCGGCTCCATCTGTAACGGTGAATGTAACTGTAGTTGTACCTAATGGATAGGTGTCAGACGCATCAGATGTACTATTAAAGTCATTGGAAATTGATGATCCAGGGCAATTGTCAATAAAGTTTGGAGTACCCACATTCACTGCTGCATCACATACACCCGCATCCGTATCCTGAGTGATATCTCCAGGACATGTGATATCAGGATTCTCCGTATCATTGATGGTCACATCAAACGAACAGGTAGCTGTATTCAACGCTGCATCTGTCACTGTGAAGGTAACCGTTGTAGTTCCTACAGGATAGGTATCAGAGGCGTCCGTCGTACTGTTAAAGTCATTAGAGAAGGTTTCTCCAGGACAGTTATCCGATACAGTTGGAGCCGCAACCGTTACTGCCGCATCACAATTCCCTGCATCATTGTCTTGGGTAATGCTAGCAGGACAAGTAATCGTTGGGTCTGTACCATCTGTAACCGTGACATCAAACGAACAAGTCGCCGTATTCGTAGCCGCATCCGTAGCCGTAAAGGTTACAGTCGTTGTACCTGCTGGATAGGTATCACTTGCATCCGTTGTACTGTTGAAGTCGTTTGTAGCCGAAACACCTGGGCAATTGTCTCCAACTGTAGGTGCAGGAACTGTAACCGCCTCATCACAAGTACCTCCTGTAGAAGCCTGTGTAATGTCTGTCGGACAAGTAATTGTTGGTACTTCACTATCCGTAACCGTAATATCAAACGAACAAGTTGCCGTATTGCTATTACCATCTGTGGCGGTGAAGGTAACCGTAGTCGTTCCTACAGGGTAGGTATCAGTAGCGTCTGTCGTACTGTTAAAGTCATTGATATTGGTAACAGTCGGACAGTTGTCTGCTGAGTTTGGAATACCCACATTCACCGCAGCATCACAATTTCCTGCATCATTGGCCTGTGTAATATCAGCAGGACAAGTGATAGCAGGAGCCTCAGTATCATTGATGGTTACTGTGAACGAACATGTTCCTGTATTCGATGCAGCATCTGTTGCAGTGAAGGTAACCGTAGTCGTTCCTACAGGGTACGTATCAGAAGCATTCGATGTGCTATTAAAGTCATTGCTGGCTGTAGCCGAACAGTTATCCGTAACGATTGGGAAGCCTGTAGTAACAGCTGCGTCACAGTTTCCTGCATCATTGGCTTGTGTAACATCTGGCGGACAAATCACATTCGGTGCTTCTGTATCATTGATGGTTACATCGAATGAACAAGTAGCCGTATTCCCTCCGACATCTGTCACTTCATAGGTAACCGTAGTGGTTCCTACAGGGAAGGCATTGTTACTTGCAAAACCTGTTGTAAGTACCGTTGTTGGAGATGGGCAGTTATCTGTGCCCGCAGGAGTTGAATACGTCACCACTGCATTACATCCACCCGCATCACTATTTTGGGTGATATCAGAAGGACAGCTAATGAATGGGTTTTCTGTATCATTGACTACGATATCGAAGCTACAACTCGCTGTAGTTCCTGAAGCATCCGTAACGGTATAAACTTCTGTATTGGTTCCAACTGGGAAAGCCGAACCACTACCTAGGCCGTTAGATAGAGCCGTTGTAGGAGCAGGGCAATTGTCTGTGCCCGTTGGAGCCGTATAGGTCACAACTGCATCACAATTTCCAGCATCATTGTTTTGGGTAATGTTTGCAGGACATGTGATGGTAGGAGCCTCTGTATCGTTAATGGTGATATCAAACGAACAAGTAGCTGTATTAGAAGCACCATCGGTTACGGTATACACCTCGGTACTTGTTCCTACAGGGAAGGCAGCACCGCTACCTGAACCACTTGTAAGAGACGTTGTTTGGCCAGGGCAATTGTCTGCGCCTGTTGGAGCCGTATAAGTCACAACTGCTGTACAATTACCTGCATCATTCGGCATAGTAATATCCGAAGGACAAGAAATCGTAGGGAGCTCATTGTCATTGACTGTCACATCAAAACTACAAGTGGCCGTATTAGATGCTGCATCTGTAGCGGTGAAGGTAACCGTAGTCGTTCCTACGTTAAAGTTATCACCTGATGTATGCGTACCCGCAAGACCTACCCCTGGGCAATTATCACTTGCTGTCGGGTCAGTCCATGTAACAGCTGCCGTACAAAGCCCCGCATCATTGACTGTGGTGATATTTCCAGGGCAAGCAGAAAGGGTTGGATCTTCATCATCTACCACTGTAACCGTGAAGGAACAAGTAGCCGTATTAGCCGAAGCATCCGAAGCCGTATATAATTCAGTGGTTGTACCTACAGGGAAAGTTCCGCCGCTACCCACACCACTGGTAAAGACTACAGAAGCACCAGGAGCATTATCAGAAGCGGTAACTGCCGTATAGGTAACAGTAGCTCCACAAGTAGTAGCATCCACACTTTGGGTGAAGTCTGTAGGACAGTTCAAGGTTGGGGGCTCTACATCCAGAACCGTAACCTCTACTTCACAAGTATCCGTATTTCCTGCACCATCATCTACCACATGTACATCTGTTGTGGTTCCGATTGGGAAGAAGTTTCCACTACCCACACCTGAAATGAGGGAGATAGTAGGCGTTGCACAGTTAGCACTAGCCGTAGGGGCAGAATAGGTAACCGTTGCTCCAGCGAGTCCAGCATCGTTATTTTGGGTCAAGTCAGCAGGACACGTAATTGTAGGGATACTAGAATCAGTAACCGTCACATCAAACGTACAAAAAGTGGTATCTGCAGTAGATCCACTAATAGCCATATAGGTAACCGTCGTTGTCCCCACAGAGAATGTATCTCCAGGGTTGTGCGTCGTTTGTACCGTATGGTCACCACAGTTAGAGATTGCAACAGGAGCTGTCCAAGAAACAGTCGTATCACAGCCTGTAACAACATTTAGGGTTTGATTACTAGGGCATCCAAAATAGGTAGGAGGATCACCCAAGTTCGCAGCAGAAACAGAAAAGAAGTAGCTTCCTTGGTCAAACGCACCGAATCCTTCAATAGTCACGTGGTAAGTACCTGGACAAAGGGAGGTAGCCGTAAAGCTCGATTGTACCCCACATCCATCATCTGCAGATCCTATATCTTGCGAACAGGCCGTAGAGCCTATATAGATAAAGGAGTCAAAAGAGCTACCACAAGTAGCGAAGGTCCAATCTCCAAATTCAGGTATGGTCACAATGTATTGAGCATCATTTGAGGCGCTCAATGGACAGTTGTTTGTACCCGTGGAGGTATTGCCAGAGAAAGTTCCAGGCGCAGAGACAGCTACGGGTCCTGTCGTTTGGGCTTGGAGGGTAAAGGTAAGGAACAAGCAGAGAGCCGTTGAGATTAGCTTATAAGCGTGTATATAGGTTCTCATTGTAGAGGGTCTTTGAGTATACAAAGATAACATTCGTAGGATTTTCATTGAGTTAATCACAGAAGTGAACTTCCATGCAGAGTAAAAGATCGTTCGCTAGTGTTTACAAAACATAGGAGAGGAGGTCAAAACACAGACCCATCCCTATATAAGGTTCGAAACAGACTGTGGAGATATTTTCGCCTAATAACATCATGCTGGGTCAATAAGCACAGCATGAATAAAGAGAGAATGAACGCACATAGGTTACTTATATACATTATGCTTCAAATGTTTATATTCCTTATTATACAGTATTAACGCTTAGGCTGCCCTCCATTTAATAGAAGGGATATACATGACACCTTTTAAGGGTGTCCACGCATCTAATGGAGGAACGTGTGTATTTCTCCATTATTATAATATTTATTGTCTCGCAATTCACTTAGCGCCACAATTAAAAATCCCAAGCCTTTGTTTGTTATTCCTCTGTGGTGTTATCGTTTCATGCTTCGCACATCAGTCCATGGGTACAAGTCCCAAAGGTAAATTTAATACCGATTTTCTAATTCTGTGTATATTCTGACAATTTATTTCTGCTAAAGGTAGCTAAGTATGGTAATTTTTCGTCATATACCAAAACCATTATACATCTTTCAATTACGTAACCTCCTAAACACTAGAAACTTGCAGATGTACTCCTCCCCCTCTTCCTTTACTTTATACAGAGGAAAGAAGGGTTTCTATTCGGCTAATCAAAGAACGTTTTATTTCTCCGAATAAAACAATTCCTTCCCATACCTTGAAGTATAGGCAGGTCAATGGTCAGTTTTCAAGGGTGGGAAGGCTTAATCGCTTCCTGTGCGCATCTAACTTTACACCAACAAAATGGGTTCGGTTGGCTCCGATCTTCCGCCTCTTTACGCTACCCAACGATTTTGCTCCCCTCAAAAAATCATCGGATAGAGTGGCTATTGGGTTCATCTTTCTACTCAATATCCTGCCTGATCCCCCCCTCCTTCTATTCATAAGCACTGGAAAACCCATTGTTCGAAGACTGAACAACTGAATTCTCCATCATATACCCATCAGGAGCTTCCTATTTTCAAGCAAAAAAGAAGGTCTATCCTCCAAATCGTATATTCGACTGGTAAAATACATAGGTAGAGACCTCGGTGTGCCCACTTTGCCATGTAAAATAGGCACACCGAGGTCTCCACCTATACACTTTGCATGGTAAAATGGGCAACCCGAGACCTCTACCTATACACTTTACATGGTAAAATGGGCAACCCGAGACCTCTACCTATGCACTTTGCATGGTAAAATGGGCAACCCGAGACCTCTACCTATACATTTTACATGGCAAAATGGGCAACCCGAGACCTCTACCTATGCACTTTACATGGTAAAATGGGCAACCCGAGGTCTCCACCTATGCATTTTACATGGACGTGTTAAAAAGACAAGGGATACACCTTGTATTGTCCTGAAAAATCACATGAAGAATGAGTTTATAAGTATTATTAGCTCTAACCCACCTCAGATAAAAATACCAAGTCGGCCTGATCGTTCGCCTATTCAAAATAGGAAAATGGCAGCCTAATAACTTTATTTGGCGAATTTGATTTTAAAGACCAAAAAGAAATATATCGGTTAGTCTATGCGTAATGCAACCGTTAAAGAGTATTAACGCATATACATTGTTGGCGATAGTTTTTTATTCGACTACCAAGTTTTGTCTATCAACTAAAAAATCAAAAGACATTTCAAATAAGCTTTTGCCGTTTACTGTTGCATTCCATGCACCATGACCAAAGCCATCCAAAGTAACAAGTTCACTATGAATACCTAAAGAATCATATATCCCCTGTAGTTCAATTGCTTCATCATAAGGAGTAACAGGATCATACTCGTTTCCATGTGCCATGAATAACTCAGGGTCGTTGCTATCGTATCTATTCAATTCATAAACCGCTTCGAACACATCTAATTTTATATTTGAACCCCAGAAATAAACCATACTTCTCACTACATAAGTTTCATTTAAGTTTGTAGTGGAAAGTGTAGGATCATCGCTAATCGTAATTTCGTCTCTAAAGTCTTCCAGATCTGAAATTCCTAAAGCAATAGTAGTAATTGCTCCTGCTGAGGCTCCGCCTACTGTAATAAAGTCTCTATTTATATTATAGGTACTCACGTTGGCTACAATCCAGCGAAGAGCCGCTTTTGCATCCCTTTGGGCAAGATACATAGCGGTGGCCTGCTGAACCTGACCTGAGGTCTGTGCTCCTTGCAAGGCATTCTCAATCCATTCTTGTGGTGCAATTCCTCTATAAAATGCAAATAATTCTTCTTGGGACATTCCTTGTATTATGCCTAATTCCTCCGTTGTTCTGTAATCTACAGAAACAAAAACCCATCCTCTTGAAGCATAGTAATTAGCCATATCTACAATTTCAGGTTTAGTCTTTGTTCCACCTGTAAATCCACCGCCATGAATGAACATAAAGACTGGTCTATTAGTAGAATTATTATCAGGGTAGTAAACATCTAAATGTATAGAAATAGGAAAAGGAATAGTGCTTGAGTCATCATGGCTGAGTCCATCAGCATATGTGATATTTTCATCTTTCAAAACCGTGTAAGAGGATTCAGCCTTAATTACTGGTATTCCAGTATCAGGCTCCATGGGTTCATTTCTATCACATGCGGCAAATAATAAAACTGCGAAAACTGTAAAATAAGCTGCTTTATTCATGCTAAACTATATTTAAGTTAATGTATCCTTGAGACCCTGTTTTCTTATAAGGGTTTAATTACCGCCAATAATACGATATAAACCATACTAATGTATTATGATATCATCATTATTTACGGCTGGCTTAAAGTAACATTTTGCTTTGGTAGAATACTTATAGAAATCTCCCCCAAGAAATCCCAATGCACACTTAAGAGACTTTAATCTAGATTTTTACTCATGTAGAACATAAAGGAGAAATACCTATAAAAGAAGAAACCTTAAGATAAGGTTAAGACTATAAAATAAGCAGAGCAAGGTTTCTTAAATTAAGTTCGGAAGATAGGCTTCTATAGTATCAAGTTCCTATACAAAGCATCTGTATTGCAGCTTACCCATAAAAAAAGGAGGCCTGTTGTTACACAGCCTCCCTATTTCATTAGCCTTTAACTTATATTGTTATCCCTACTATATGCTGTATCAGAAACAGGAAAGGTAAGGGACAATTCATAAAAAAAGCGAGAAATTCTTAAAAGAATCTCTCGCTTCCATGCTATTCACAGGAATCTTACCAATCCATTCTGACGATCTGCCCACTGCTTAGATGCTCACCATTGCGCACCTTATAGAAGTAGACACCTTCAGGTAGACGAGAAAGATCCAATTCGCGTACTTCTAGGTTGTCAATATCCCAGCGTTCTGTGAGCACCAATTGGCCAGCGGCATTAAACAAGGCCAATTCGGTTGTACCCTCGGTTAAACCTTCTACACGGATGCGGAGGAGGTCTCTAAACGGATTCGGATAGACATGGAAATGTACGTCTTCCAATGTACCATCAAGGATTGCTCCTTCCGTTGGGGCTTCTGTGACACCTGGCGCGATAGTGTGGTTGATGATATCTGCCTTCGGCTTATCATCCTTGACAATCGCACTGATTGGCGTATTGCGCGCAATGACGTTGAGGCGATATCCTTCAGGGCTGCTTGCTCCTGCTACACCCGATACACGCATATAGAGGGTATCTCCTGTATTCATTGCACCCAATCCAATTACCTCATCTTCTTCACCTGTTGCATTACCCGTACCCAATACATTGCCTGAAGCATCTTGTATCTCTAGGTCGAAGTTTGCTACGAGATCAGATAGGTGTACCACAATTTCGTTCTTCTCCCCTACTACATACCAGAACCAGTCGATATCGCCCGAAGGACAAATCTGTGCGTTCTTCTGTACCCCAATGAGTGGCAATGCCGCCGCCTCAGAGAAGGTTTCATTGTTTTCGAAGACATCACGGCCACAAGCAGATGGCAATACAAGGATGTCGAATGGCGTGAAGTTCACATTCGGTCGGCTCGATACCACTATATAATAAGTAGTACCCGCCAATACCGTTGTTCCTTCTATACGCGGATTACCCGAAGCATTCGTCGCTTGCTCCACACAATTCGTTGTTGGCGCATCAGGACAACCATCAAACAAGAATACACCTGTAAAGTTATCTGTATTCGTCAAGATGATATCTATGCCCTCCGAAGTAGTTGGGGTGTATGTAAAGACATAATCTTCTCCATTCATATATTGGCTACCACAGGCATCGGCACTGCTGAAGTCATTACCTGCACATTCGGTCGTTAGACCTGGTGCAACATATGGTAAGGCTGAGATTACATCTGCATTCGTACAGTTACGGCTATTGTCTGTCACCGTAATAACGACATCTGCTACAGCGTCACATCCGCCATTGGCATCTATAACCGTTACTGTATAGGTCGTCGTTGTATCAGGGCTCACAAATAATACATTGGTTGAACCCACGATGCTTGACCCATCAGACCATTCGAAGGTATAAGCACCAGAGCCTCCAGAACCACTTACCGTCAAGATAGCCGTTGAGTTTGCACATTGGGTTACATCTGGGCTGGTAGTCACAACGATTGGGCTTTCGACTGTCACATCTACCCCACAAGTTGCGGTATTGCCCGATCCATCTGTAGCTGTCCAAATTACTGTTGTTACCCCTACAGGATAGACATCACTCGCATTGGTTGTTGCATTATAGCTATTGGAGACACTCACCACAGAACAGTTATCACCTGCCCCTGCTGGTAAGATATTCACCCCTGCCTCACAGTTTCCACCAATTGGCGTAACCGTCACATTGTTCGGACAACTAATGCTTGGAGCGTCTACATCCTGTACATCAACAATATGACTACAGGTAGACGTATTGCCCGATTCATCTGTAGCTGTCCATGTGATGACAGTTGTACCTTCCGTATAGTTACCGCTCGCATTTGAGGTTCCATTAAGGTCATTGACAATGGTTACATTACCACAATTGTCTCCAACATTTGGTGTTGCAATGGTCAATGGAATCACACAAGAGGATCCCAATGTGAGGCTCGCATCAGCAGGACAAGACGCAATAACAGGTAAGTCATTGTCTAATATCTCAATGTCGAATGTACAAGAAGCTGTATTGCCCGAAGCATCTGTTGCCTGATAGGTCACAGTCGTAATACCTACAGGGAAGGTATCTCCTGGCGCGTGGCTCTCAACAATGGTCAAATTAGTAGGCCCACAATTCTCATTGATGGTTGGCGGTGTCCATGTCACAGCCTTGCTACAATTACCTAAGTCGGCTGGAGCCGTTACGTTCGCAGGACAAGCAGAGACGGTTGGAGGTTGGTTATCCAATACCGTTACAGTGAAGGTACAGCTACTGAGGTTACCATTTACATCCGTCACGATCCAGTTCACATTGGTCACACCCGTTGAGTATATACCGCTTGCATTCGAACTATTATTATAGTCATTCGTAGAAGTCACAATACCGCAGTTATCGCCTACAGGTGCTGGCAAGATACTTATATTGGTTTCACATCCGCCAAAGTCTGCATTTCTCGTTACATCAGCAGGACATGTGAGGCTTGGGTTCTCATTGTCTGAGATCAGTACCGTAATCGCACAAGTAGCGGTATTGCCATCTACGTCTGAAGCAGTGAAGACGATATCGGTGTTACCTACAGGATATACATCGCTCGCGTCGCTGCTTCCATTGTAGTCATTGACTAAGGTCGTAATCGAACAACCATCTGAATGGAAGGCATTTCCTACCGTTACAGTCGCTGTACATTGTCCTATATCTGTGTCTTGTATCACGTCTGCTGGACAACTGATATTTGGTGCAGTCACATCCTCTACAGTTACCGTAAACTGGCAAGAAGAAGAGTTGCCACTGGCATCGGTTACATTATAATTGACCGTAGTTGAGCCAATCACAAATACATCCCCAGGAAGATCTGAGCTAGTGATTGTATTCTGGCTACAGTTATCGCCTGGTACAGGAGGATCCCACGTCACGACTGTATTACATTGTCCGACATCCGCAGCAACCGTCATGTCTGATGGACAACTCTCAAATATAGGAGCCACATCGTCAATTACCGTTACCGTCATATCACAGATAGAAGAATTACCATCTATGTCGATAGCCGTCCAACGTATATTGGTGTTACCAATTGGGTAGTTACCACTCGCATTGATAGAGGTATTGAAGTCATTCACGACCAATGCTACTCCACAGTTATCGCTTACATTCGGTGCAGGGACATTGATTGTCGCACCACATCCAATTGGATCAACAGATTGAGTAATATTCGCAGGGCACGTAATAGCTGGACTCTCGTTATCCGTCACCCAAATAAACATGACGCAGCTAGCCGTATTGGCACTAGCATCTGTAGCCGTCCAAATAACGGGCGTTACCCCTTCTGGGTAATTGGCAGAAGCATCCGAAGTACCTGTATAGCTATTCGTGAGGGAACTTACCCCACAATTGTCTGTAATCGTAAATGGTGGAACCGTAACGTTTGCATCACATTGACCTGGATCAACAGGGCGAACGATATCGCCTGGGCAAGTAAGGTTCAGGATATTGTCTGTAATCGTTACGTTCATCACACAACTTGCAAAGTTGCCGCTCATATCCGTTACTGTCCATGTCACAGAAGTGGTTCCGACATTGTAGACAGCCGTTGCGTCATTTGTACCTGTATAGTTATTTGAGACATTGGCGATACCACAACTATTGCCTGAGGCAAATAGAGATGGAATGGTCACAAACGCCTGACATGTACCTGCATCTGCTGCTTGTGTTACATCTGGCGGACAAGTAACTCCCTGCGTAATATCTCCAGATACGATGACATTCATTGCACAACTACCTGTATTGCCTCCTACATCTGTAGCCGTCCATGTCACTTGTGTAATACCCACAGGGTAGCTTCCATCTGCATCGCTAGTACCTGTATGATCATTGACAATATTGAGGATACCACAGGCATCAATCTGCGTTGGAATTGGCACATTCACTACTGCTTGACATGCTCCCAAAGTGGCATTGACCGTTTGATCAGAAGGACAAAGAAGTACAGGATCTTCTTCATCTTCTACCGTTACAGTAATGCTGCAAGTAGCTGTCTCTCCAACTCCATCCGTTACCGTCCAAACAACGGTGCTTGTACCCAATGGATATGCACCACTTGCATTGGCCGTACCTGTACGGTTGTTCAATAGAGAAGCGACTGTACAGTTATCGTTTGTAGTCGGTACTGGAATCGCGAGGTTCAGCTTCTTACATACACCAGGATCTGTCGTTGTGGTGATGCTAGAAGGACAACTAATGGTTGGCGGCTCAGAGTCTACGACCTCAATTACCATCGAACAAACATTGGTGTTGCCATTCACATCATCAATGAACCAATCGACACGAGAGATACCCAATGGATAAGTGCCTGAAGCGTCAGTCGTACCTGTGAGGGTATTTGTGAAGCTTGCAATACCACAATTATCCGACATGAATGGTAGAGCCGTATTGATGAAGGCATCACATACGCCTGAATCTGTATTTACACGGAGGAATGGCGGGCAGGTAATCACAGGCAGTTCATCATCTGTCACAGTGATATTCATGCTACAAGTAGCGGTATTGCCACTTGTATCTGCGACCGTCCAATCTAGACGTGTTGTTCCTACTGGATATGCCGCAGTTGCATCCGATGCTCCATTAAAGTCATTCGTCAATGGCCCAATCACACAGTTATCTGTCATGGATGGAGTCGGTACTGCTACCGTGGCCACACATGCGCCCGAGTCTGTTGATTGGCTAATATCTGCAGGACAAACAATGATTGGGTTCTCATTATCCGTCACTGTAATCGTCATCACACATGTACTAGATGAGCCATGTATATCGGTAGCTGTCCAGTTCACAGCCGTTCTGCCTACAGGATAGGTATCACTTGCATCACTAGTTGAGTTGTAATCATTCGTCACGGTCGCAATTGCACAGTTGTCGAATGTCACAGGTTGGCTAATGGTAATGATGGCATCACATCCACCTGCATCAGCCGTTCGGCTCATGTCTGCTGGACATGTAATATCTGGAGCTTGGTCATCGGTTACCGTTACTGTCATCGAACAAGTAGTAGAGTTTCCACTTGCATCAGCGATTGCCCAATTGACCGTTGTAGTTCCGACAGGGTACGTTCCATTACCCAAGGAGGTTCCATTAAAGTCATTGGTGATGATGGCACTACCACAGTTGTCTGTCACTGTTGGAGATGGGTAGAAGACCACGGCATCACATACGTTGAATACGGATGTTCGGCTTACGTTTGGCGGACAACTAATGCTTGGAGCATCATTGTCAATGACGCTTACATCCATCGTACAACTTGCGCTATTGCCATTATTGTCTGTGACTGTCCATACTACTGCTGTTGTACCTTCTGGATACACATCGTTTGCATCAGAGGTACCGTTGAAGTCATTCGTCACCGTACTCACGCCACAATTGTCACTTACAACAGGCGCTCCGACTACCATACTGGCATCACAACTACCCGCGTTCGCCAATGAACTTACATCTGCTGGACAACTAATGCTTGGCAATTCATTGTCTATCACATCAATGTTCATGGCACAGGTGCTGGTATTCGAACTCGCATCTGTAATTGTCCAAACAACCAAGGTATTGCCTAATGGATATACGTCACTTGCATCAGATGTTCCATTGAAGTCATTGGTTGCCGAAGTAACTCCACAATTGTTCACAATTGTCGGAGCATCTACTACTATAGCTGCTGTACATGCGTTGGAATCTACCACTTGGGTGATATCTGGCGCACAGCTAATCGTAGGAGGTTGATCATCTACAATCGTCACAGTCAATGTACAACTATTGGTATTGCCACTATTGTCTGTAATCGTCCATGTAACGGTAGTGACTCCTTCAGGATAGATACCACTCGCACTAGACGAATTCGTATAGTCGTTCATATAAGTGCTAACCCCACAATTGTCTGTTGCTGTTGGGAGGCTCATGATAACGACGGCCTCGCACTCATTGGCATCCGTATTCTGCGTCACATCTGCTGGACAACTTACGGCTGGCACTTCTGTATCTAGAATATCAATATCAATTGCACACGTACTTGTATTGCCTGCACTGTCGGTAGCTGTCCATCTTACAGTTGTTACTCCTAATGGATAGGTATCGCTAGCATCACTCGTTCCATTGAAGTCGTTTTCAATAGATTCGATGCCACAATTATCTCCTGCCGATGGGGTTGTAACAGTAACAAAAGCTTGACATGCCCCAAGGTCGTTGGCCTGTGTCATATCACTTGGACAGCTGATTGATGGTACTTCATCATCCTCTATGCGCACTTCCATATCACAAGAGGCCGAATTACCATTCTCATCCGTCACTGTCCAAACCACTATAGTCGAGCCAATATCGTAGACGCCGCTTGCATCAGATGTTCCGTTGTAATCATTGACGTAACTTACACTATCACCACAATTCACAATAGCTAATGGCAATCCTACACTTACCAACGCCTCACATTGACCTACATCTGTACCTTGAACAATTGCACTTGGGCATGTCACGACAGGTGGTTCTCGGTCAATCACCGTGATATCCATCGCACAACTAGCAGTATTGCCCGCAATGTCTTGTACCGTCCACGTTACCGTTGTGGTTCCTACAACATAAGTAGCGGAAGCATTCGCAGAGTTTGTATAATCATTACTTGGAAGTACTGCGCCACAGTTATCAGCAGTTGTTGGAGCATTCACACTTACAAATGCCTCACATAGCCCTGAATCTGCAAACTGCGTTACATCTGGTGGACAGAATACGAGTGGTACTTCATTATCCACGATTGTCACATTCAATAAGCATGTACTCTGGTTGCCATTGGTATCGGCTACTGTCCAGATCACATTAGTGGTTCCAAGGGTGTATACATCGCTTGCGTCACTGGTATTATTGAAGTCATTGCTAATGAAGTCAATCGTACACTCATCGGAAACGATAGGAGCAGGAATGCTCACAGAGGCTCCACAGAATCCAGGATCTACAAATTGACTGATGGCTGCTGGACAAGCCAAGACTGGAGGTACTGTATCAAGCACCTCTACTTGAATGGCACAAGTAGCCACATTGCTATTCACATCGGTTACAGACCATACAACGGTAGTGGTTCCTACATTGTAGGTATCAGACGCATCTGTTGTTCCATTGTAGTCATTCACCACAGTGGCTACTCCACAGTTATCATTGCTCGTCAATGCCCCTACTGTAACTGCTGCTGTACATACGCCTGAATCTGCATATACTTGTACATTTGGCGGACAAATAACAGTAGGTAGTTGATCTTCTGTAACGGTTACATCGAAGCTACAGGTGGTTGTATTGCCATGAATATCACTGATTGTCCATGTGACCGTTGTGGTTCCGACAGGATAAACAGCACTTGCATTCGATGTATTTGTATAATCATTCGTCAATGTGTTCGTCGCACAATTGTCTGTTCCACTAATAATTGGCACAATCACATTTGCATCACAAGTCGACAAGCCTGCGGGTCGCGTGATGTCTGATGGACATGTCAATGCAGGTGGCGTATCATCCGTAATGGTGATATCTGTCGAACAAGTAGACGTATTGCCCGTAGCATCTGTAGCCGTCCATGTAACCGTCGTTGTTCCTACTGGGTAGATACCACTTGCGTCCAACAATCCATTGTAATCATTTACTACACTCGCAATACCACAAGCAGAGTTAGAAGTTGGGGTTGCAATGAATACAATCGAGTTACAAGCCGTCGGGAATGAACTACGCTGTGTATCTGCTGGGCAGGTGATGACAGGCGGTGTATTGTTCTCAATCGTAATGCTAAAGCTACAGCTGTTGGTATTGCCATTTACATCTGTAAGGGTGTAAACAATATCGGTAATACCCAATGGATAGGTATCTGTAGCATCATTCGAATTGTTGTAGTCATTTACGACACTTACGACCCCACAATTATCACTATTTACAGCTACAGCAACGGTTACCACTGATTCACATACGCCTGCATCTGTATCTTGAGTGATATCAGCAGGACAGGTAATCATCGGCAACTCTTCGTCTACTACGGTTACGACTGTTGCACAAGTAGAGATATTGTTATCGGTATCTGTAACCGTCCAAGTAATGACGGTATTGCCCACTGGATAGGCTGTACTTGCATCATCTATGAAGGTCACATCATTGGTTAAACTCGCAACTCCACAATTATCTCCTGTTGGAGGCACTATCAGGCTTACATTCGCCACACACAAGCCTGTATCGGTAGCAACCATGGTATCTGCTGGACAACTAATGGCTGGCACCTCTGTATCCACTATAGTGATACTCATGGTACATTCACTCGTATTACCAGCACTATCGGTCAGTGTCCACAGTACAGTAGTAGTACCTTTGACATATATGTCTGTTGCATCACTCGTATTCGTATAGTCATTCGTCACGCCTGCTAACGAACAATTATCAGACATACCTGGGGTTGGTACAGTCACCAAAGCATCGCATCGACCTGAGTCAGTGTCTTGGGTAATGTCAGCAGGACAGGCAATTGCAGGTGCTTCTGTATCAAAAATTGTTACGTGGAAGCTACAACTAGCTGTATTACCTGCTGCATCAGACAATGTCCACGTCACCAATGTGCTATCTAGTGGATAGACATCTGTAGCATCATCGGTTCCATTATAGTCATTTACGATTGATGTTACTGCGCAGTTATCTGTAAAGGCCAAGGTTCCGAGGTTCACTGTAGCATCACAACTACTGCTATCCGTTCCCTGAGTCACATCTGAAGGACAAGTCGGAATAGGAGCCTCGTCATCAATGATGCTTACATTCATCGCACAACTATTGGTATTTCCTGCAAGGTCTACAACTGTCCATTCGGCTACATAATCACCCACTGGATACAATCCACTCACATCTGCAGTTCCATTCACATTGTTACCAATGCTGTCTATTGCACAATTATCTGAATGTTGTGGAATTGGCACAACGATGGTTCCTGCACATATACCAGGATCAGTCGTAAAGGTCATATCTACAGGACAGGTAATCATTGGAATCTCGTCATCCGTAATCGTTACATCCAATGAACATGTACCTACATTGCCACTGGTATCTGTAGCTGTCCACACAACGGTTGTGACTCCTACTGGATAAGTATCACTCGCATTGCTGCTATTGTTATAGTCATTGACAATTGTGTAATCACTACAGTTCTCAAATACAGCTGGTTGGTTCATCACAACGGCCGCATCACATGCACCAGAATCTGCTGTCTGCATCACATCTACACAGGTCAATATAGGTGCTGCCGTATCTACTACTGTGATATTCATCAAACAACTACTACTATTGCCATGGATATCGGTCGTTGTCCAAGTTACTTCTGTCAATCCAACACTGTAGAAGTCTGTCGCATCAGATGTTCCATTGTAGTCGTTCACCACGTTGGCAATACCACATGGATCTGATTGTATAGATGCAGATACATTCACCAATACATGACAACTATCAGCCAAAGCATCCATCGTAATATCAGCAGGGCAGGTAATGGCTGGAGTTTCTGTATCAATTACTGTAACAGCCATTGAACAGGTATCGGTATTCCCCCAAATATCTGTAACTGTCCATAGGATAATGGTTCGTCCTACAGCATAGTTATCGCTTGCATCCGAAGTATTATTATAGTCATTAATCGCACTAGCAACAGCACAGTTATCCTCTACAATCGGCAAGCCTACAGTCACATTCGCATTACAATTGCCAATGTCATTTGTTTGAGTTACTGGCAATGGGCACACAATTGTTGGCTGCTCATCATCCGTAACCGTAATCGTCATCGAACAACTGCTGCTATTGCCATAAATGTCATCCACACTCCAAACTACTGTCGTTGTTCCTACAGGATAAATACCACTCGCATTAGTCGATCCATTATAGTCATTCGAATAATTAGCGACTGTACAGTTATCACTAGTTTCTGCTACTGATACAAAAATCACGGTCTCACAATCATCAAATATTGCACTCTGACTAATGTCAGCTGGACACACAACTACTGGGTTCTCATCATCCGTAATTGTAACCGTAATCGAACAACTATTAGTATTGGAATAAATATCCGTTACGGTCCATGTGATGGTGGTTGTACCAACAGGATAGATATCCGTTGCATCTGATACTCCATTGTAATCATTAGTTACCGTTGATACAGAGCAATTATCGCCTGTCGTTGGAACCGCTATACTTACAACAGCATTACAACTATCGCTATCTGCAGTCTGTGTGACACTCGCAGGGCAACTAATGGTTGGCATCTCATCGTCTACGATTGTTACCGTAAAGCTACAAGATACAGCATTATTCGAGCTATCAACGGTTGTGTAGGTTTCTGTGGTTGTACCCACTGGGAAGGTTGCACCGCTACCCAGACCAAGGGTCAAGTCTGTAACCACTCCTGCACAATTGTCTGTACCTACTGGCGTACTATAGTTCACTTCTGCTCCACAAATGCCCAAGTCTACACTTTGGGTGATATCCGCTGGGCACACCAAAATTGGCTTTTCATCATCAAATATTTCGATGGTGAAGCTA
>Ga0163111_10000030_pt1 | contig 98497 bp, 85 predicted proteins | sample CRUFie1St18metaG_FD_109645 | JGI IMG/M metagenome (GOLD analysis project Ga0163111, IMG submission 109645) | Marine microbial communities from the Costa Rica Dome - CRUD Field 142mm St18 metaG | ecosystem: Environmental > Aquatic > Marine > Oceanic > Photic zone | place: Costa Rica: the Eastern...
AGGATAGGGAAACGCTCAGTATTGATAGCTGCAGCGTTTGGATATGTAGGAACAATCAAGTCACGGTTACCCCAACCATCCTTAAAGAAGGAAGGTAGTTCGTCGTTTGGTTTACCGTATGGAGCAAGACCCATGAGTTTACCTGCTTCAATAGCAGGGAATCCACAGTATTGAGTTACTGCTTCATACATCTTAGTATGACCAGGATACTCAGTCACATAGTGATTAGGTTCTGGTTCATGGAATCCAATAGCAGCTTTGGTTCCGATGTGCTTCCAGACTGTATCAAAGTCATCAGGATATGATGCTTGGAAAATAGTCTCAAACTCATACAGAGTATCAGGAACTGCTTCCATCCTGAGGAAACTACCAGCACCATCAGCAATAACACATGCAGCAGTTTCAAAACCAGAGTTATAGAAACCACATGCAGCGTGCATTTCATGGTGTGTAGTATCAATATAGTGCGTCTTGAATTCAAAACGCTTACGAGCGATCTTACGAACTAGACCCTCATACATGTCCTCGCCTGTCCAATCGAGTTGAGGACCGTCACGGTGGGTGTGACACACAACTAGGTGATCAATGTGATCAACATACTCAAATGCTTTGAGCATACCCATCAATGGAGCACCATCATATTTGAAGCGAGATAGGCGTTCTTCTTCTAAGTAAAAAACAATCTCACCATCAACCATGAGTGTCGTGCTGCCATTGTGACCACGAGCAACTGCAAGAATAATCATTTTTTAATACCTCACTTCTTAGATGATTTAAAACCAGTAACACTCTTCAGTGGATCTGGTGTAACTCCTGCCTCACTCATTAGTGCAGGAATTAGGTTTGGGTTGTTGGATTTCTTTCCATTACCACTAAAGGTTGGAGTAGGCATACTCTTCTGCATCTCCGCCATTTGTTCTGGAGATGGTCCAAGAGGTTGCATCATTTCCTGTGGTAGTTTTACCTCAAAGGTAGGTTTCTTGTAATACTTATTCATGTATACATCAACCTCTTTGAGAATAGCATTCTCAACTTTGTCATTCATCGCCATGATACGATCATTGTTGCGACTCGTATACTCATCAATAGAAATACGAATCGGATCATAAACACGGAGATCACCACCCATATCCATGACAGAGAATTTCTCATAGTCAGGATAACTGATGTTTTCACCAAAGGTGGATCCGACAACAACGACAGAAGGTGTGTCGAATGCATATGCAATGTGTTGTCCGACACTATCACATCCGAGGAACAAGTCTGCTGCTTTGATAGCACCAGCAAGATTTCTCAGAGGCATCTGCTTAGGATGCGAGACAGTTTCAGTAAAACCTTCCTTCTCAAAATCAATCTCAATCTCAGAGATCAAAACAACAGAATACTTTTTCTGAAGTTTTTTGATGATGTTGATAGTGTTACTGTACTCAAAACTCCTACCAGAATTATCAGCGATAATATTACCAGCAGTGTTAACACCACGACCAAAAGGTTGGAAGACAACAGTCTTTTTCTTATTGGTGCGCTGACGAACTTCTTCTACAATAAACAGTCCAGCAATCTCTTCTTCACGAGAGAGTTTGATCTTAGGACGCTGTAGTTCTCTAATTCCTTTTCCATTAATGCAAATATCAAATGCCTGAGACAGGTTGCATTTCTGGTTGTAGTATTCCCAAACTCTGTATGGTTCGGGAGTCTGAATATCTGTGTGTTTAATTTTGTCTTGGAACAATCCTTTGTGCCAATGGTCAAACACTTTGTCGTAGAGTGTAGGATGACCTTTGAAAAAATCCGTTCCACCTTCACAGACAATTACAAAATCTTCGTCTGGGTGTTCTTCTTGGTATTTTTCAAGTGCAGGGATGGAGCAAATTACACGTCCTGCTCCACCATTTATGAAAAATGATTTGGGTCTCATAATAGTGTCAGTATCAAACAGAATAATATAGAATTCTTTGAATTCGTAAGTATTTATGCAATAAAAAAGAGGCGGTTTCCCGCCCCTCATATTAACACATTATTGTGTATCTATCAACTTATTCTTCGGTAGCTTCTGCTTTATCTACTGATGCCTTAGGAAGACCTGTAGAAGAAGCGACTAGTTCATCATAGTCGGTAACTCTATAGTCATAACCATCAATCCAGTCAGTTCTAGGATCATCTGGGAATGGAATCATGTGAGGACCCCAACCATCTTCTGGAGAGAACTTGGTGTATAGACCTTCAAGTTCAGCGATGAATGCTTGAAGTTTTGCTCTCATCTCATCAGTCAAGTTTCCGTTGCCACCGTTCTCAGTTGCTTCTGCGTCAAGATTTGCTTGAGCATCTGCAAGAAGACCGTCACGCGCTGCTTTGTGCTGCTCCATAGTGATCCAAGGCTTGAACCATGGAAGTGGAGTCACAAACTTTTCAGTTGCTGGGTCGTACTCGATCTCATCAGCGGCATAGGTGTGATCAGGAGACTGTGGATTAGGACGCTCGTAGTATACAGTGTCATCTCCAGCGAGTTTATACTCTTTCTGAGGATAACCACCTGCTTTTCCAGTGTCCTTACCAAACAGGATTGATCCGATTACTGCTTCTGCGTCATCCGCAGTTTGCATGTCAATCAGAACTGCTCTCTGGTCTTGACCAGCGCGAACATTTGCCTGCTCAGTTTCTTCCGCAGTTGGTGTGCGGGTGAAAGGAATGCATGACTGAGATGGGTTCCATCTGTTAGTCTCGCGGCTAACAAAAACAAAGAGGAATCTAGGACCTTCGTAGGTCCAATCCGCTGTCAACCCGAGATTATCAGTCTGCGCCAGATACTCATCTGGGAGTTTGTATGTAAATGCTTTTGTGAATGCCATATCTAATAAGGAAAGTGACTTTGACCTATGCTGAATGTATTTATATGATTACAAGTTCTCGTCGTACTTGTAACTGATGCGAACCATACCTGGGTTACCGTTCTGACCATGGCAGCAACCGCCACAAGTCCAACCAGAAGCACCACCGACGCCAGGTACATAGTTAGTTTCACTATGTCCACCGCCCCAGTTTAGCTGGTCTACCGCCCAATGCATTAGGCAATAACCACAACCACTGTTTTCGCATTGGTTACCAGGCAACCAACCGCCTTTACCGTTGACTAGACCGCCTGGGTAAGCAATCATCTGCTTGTTCCAGCAGTGATTGTTATAACACCACATGTATGTGTATCCAGGGACTCCTCTAGAACCGCCGTCTGCTCCATAGTAGCAAGCACAGCATCCATAAGGGCAGTTAGATAGACTGATGTAATTAGAGGTGCAGCAGCAGAGGAAGCAGCAAGAGCATCCTGCTGGACCACCATCTGCACAGAAGTTTGACAAACCAGGACCAGAGATCGATGTATAGTTTCCAGGATCTCCACACTGCCATCCCATTCTACCACATCCAGGTTCTCCAACCTCGATTTGGTAAGCGCAACCAGCATACTGACTACCGACTAGACGCTTGTATGCATATGCACCAGATCCAGCGGGAACGCCTCGTGAACAGCAGCAGGAAGAACCGCCGCCGCCACCGCCGCCCCAGAGTTCAAAGATGATGTCACAGACACCATTAGGAACGCACCAGTTAGGGTACTGCATGTAGTAGTAATTTGTACTATACTCCGAACATGTAGCACCACAATATGCAGTGATATATTGGACGCAGTATCCTTCGGATGGAAGTCTTGCGATCTTCGTTGTATCGTCAGGTGCCGCTGATGCTTTCAGGGTTTCCTCTGATACAATACCGAGTAAGTCTCTAAGGTTTGACATTGTGCTTTACTATCCTCCAGTATTTATCAGTTGTAGAAGAAACAGGAACATGCTTGGTTGCCGTCAGATCTACGGTCAGAACCGTGAATCCAGCAAGAGCAATATGTGATTTTGATCATTCCAGATGCACCACCTCTACCGTAGCAGCAACCGCCACCACAAGAAGTTGCAGAAGGACCACCCTTACCAGGGATACCTGATCTACCACCACAGTTGACATTGAATGCGTATGGTGTAGTACCACGGCACATCATGTATTCATGGTGACATGCTTCACCAGAATAGTTAACAGTCTGATAAGTTGGACCGTTAGCAACTAGACCGTAAGGAATTGCGAATCCTGCCTTTGCCCAGCAGTTACTAGAGGAGTTGGAGGTTCTAAACCAGCTAGGTTTGCCGCCTGCCATAAAGTCTCCACCGTATGCACAAGCACAGCAGTTATGTAGACTCCATCCACCACAACCATCAAAGGAAACTTTATCCTTACATCTAAACTCATTGCTCCAGAATGCATAGCAGCAAGTCTTACCAGGAAGACCACCGTCTGCACAAAGGTTACTTAAGTTACAACCTTGGACCCATGTCTTACAACCTGTGATACCACAGCAGCAGCGTGAGCAGCATGTAGGAGGCGCTGCACAGAGTGAATAACACCAACCACCTTGTACTAGTGGATACTCTAGAGTCTTTCTTACATAAGATCCAGCACCACCAGGGAAACCTTGCTGACAGCAGCAACCGCCACCACCAGATCCGCCACCACCCCATAACTCGAAAGTTACTTGGGTAGTACCACAAGGAACGCACCAGTGCTGCAAGCAGTAGTTCCAATAGCTGTTATCACAGTTACCTTCACCACAATAACCACGGAAAAGGAATACTCTTCCTTCGTTATTCATGTCGAGAGCACCGACTTCACCAATGGTGTTGTCCAATGTACTTGCGTACTCTCGACCAATTAAACTTCTAAGATTTGCCATTACTCCCCGTGATTAAGATTTGCAGAAAAGTGTGACTCTAATGAGTCCGTGAGCACCCTCAGAAGAACAGCAGCAACCGCCACCGTATACCTGAGCAGAAACACCACCAGAACCAGGAGGACCGTTTCTATGGCAGGAACTGGAGAAACCACCATTATTACCAGTCAACCATAATGTAGCTCTTCTACCACAGGAGTGCATCTCTGGACGACGAAGGACATGGTGAATACCATATCTAGCACCGAACATAGGAGCAACTGGGTGGTAGTCTTTCTTATGACACCAGTTACCACAACCTGGGTTACAATCATAATGAATATAGGAATCTAGGTTACCCCAGAAGAACTTACCTTTAGCTTCACACCCTCTATAGACTTCACCATTATTAGCAGGATAGTGATCAGTCTGCCATCTGTTACATGCAGGACCGATTTCGTTCTTCCTTGTTCTACAAGAGAAGTAAGAATTAACCCAGTGACAGCAGTTAAATCCGTGACATCCACCACAAGCACAGAAGTCAGATAATCCAGGACCCTGGACATAGGACTTACAACCGTCGAAACCACCTCTAGATGGGTGACGACATGTACCAGATGCTACGCAAATATCGTAGCAGCAACCATCCAATTGAGACACGCCCATATCTTCAGCACACAGTGTGCAAGACATATACTGTCCCGAGTGTCCAGACCATGCGATAGAGCAGCAGCATGTACCTGAGCCGCCACCGCCGCCACCCCAAAGTTCCCATTTGATGCGACAAATGCATTCATTTGGGACGCACCACCTGTAACGGTTGTAGTCATAGTCATGACTGCTACCGTAGGACCAACAGTGGTTTCCTCTGAATAGATACTGATGTGCTCCTGGACCCAAATACGTCTGGACGGGTAAGTTATCCAGTGATGGCACATCTAGAAGATCTCTTAAACTTGACATTCTAGTGTTCCCTCTGTTAGTTTATCAGTTAGATAGAATCGACCAACCAAAAGCAGAACCTGTGTAGATTAGCTCTAGTGATGCATTCTTGATATCAAAGTCAAGGTCCTCTGCTAAGTTAGCGATCTTATGACCGTTGCGTAAGACATTTACTTTATTATTTCCGCAGTTTCCAGCAGCGTCAATTAGATTGATTCTGTCACCTACTCTTGGGTTAGCTGGCAAAGTCAAATCAAAAACTGCTGAAGTTGTGTCAAGTAGCAGGATCTGTCCTGCTAAGACATTATGATTAGAGGTCACTGCGAGAGTCTCTCTAGTATCAGATGGTGGTGTTAATACTCGTCCCATGGGTCTTTATACTCCTATGTGTTTATTTATTGAAAAAATTAAGCGGTTTCTTCAACACCGTAAACGGAGATACTGACGCCAGTTGTATCAGCAAATGCTACAACTTTTTTGGTTGCATCAAGTGCAATACCAGTTCTCTCCAAAACGCCGTAACCACCAATCTCAGCGTTGTACTCAATGTACTCGCCAGGTACGGGTGTGTCGGTTGCAGCTAAAGCAATACGAACGCTAACAGGTGTAGCATTTGTGTTGACCATATTAAGGTTGAGGTACGAAACTGTAGAACCAGGAACGGTATATACAGTTGTTAATGTTGCCGCAGCTAGGGAAGATTGAGTCCCCAGAATTCCAGAAGCCATTGTTTTCTCCTTGTGGTGTGTCTAAAAGAAAGTAAGTTCGATAATATTTATAAAATGGGGATCAAATCGATCCTGCCCAGAACACATATCCCTTGGTGGTTCTCGTGCTATCAACATATGTCTTAACAGCACGCTGAGTTGGGACCTTTTGGTTGCTGTTAGCGGAGAGAGTAACATCAGAAGAGAATTCTGTGATACTTTCACCAAGTTGAGCACCAATGGAACCCAGTCTCAAGGACGATAGACCAGATAGGTCGAAGGAAGAAGCGTTCAGGGTTGTGCTACCAGTTGCCTGGTTAACTCTGAAGTAACGACCAACAGTGAAGTTGCCGTCTTGGTCAGTAGAAACAAAGAATACGCGACCTGGGAAGTCTTCAGTAACTTCGTTACCTGGAGCAGGTGGTACGAGTGGTTCACCTGGCCAGTTAACTTGTGTCTTGGTTCCACTACCGATGTTCAGGAAGTCATGACCAGTTAGACGCACCTGAGAGTAGGAATATCTAATCTTATATCCCTGACCATCATATGTTCTGGTTGGTTTTTCAGCAGCAAGAACAACTAGAACAGTACCAGTGGTATCTGTCTGAGCATTGCTGACCTGCATGAATTCGTTATCAATCTTGATAAAGTCATTGAGGTTGAAACCAGAAGCATCAGTAACTCTGATGTCTTGCTGACTGCTATCAAGATCTCTACGAGTATCTGTTTGACCAACGACTTTAATTTCAATAGAACGAACTGTTAAACCAGAGTTGTGAGCGATAGCATTTGTTCCTTCAACTCCACGGACAACTTCCATAGAAGTTGCAGTTGGGAAGGAGGTAATGCTCATCATCTCATCTTCTACAACTAGGAATGCACCAATAGAGAATCCACTAATCGAAGAAACAAAGATTGTAGTTTCAGTTGGGTTGTTAATTGCAGCACTCAATGTAGTTGGATCACCATACTGATATCTGGTGATGCTCTCCAAACCATCATGAGTTGCAGCTGCAGAACCAAGTAGTCCTCTAGCAACCGTTAGAGTACCATACCCTAGAGGTGCATTGTAAGAGGAGTTAGAAACAACAAAGGTGAATGGTTCTTCACCAAGTCCACCAGGACCAGTGATGAATTCAATAGAACCACCTGGCTTTGGTGCCTCAGTTAGACCAGTTAGAACAAGAACGAATCCGTTTTGTCCGCCAACTGCATCTGCATTACTGTCTAAGTTTGCTGAAACATTAGTTGTTTGACCACTAATAACTTCACCCTGTACGAAAGTTCCCTTAAGTGGTCTGTAAAGGATCTTGTAAACACCTGCCTGAACAGAAACAATCTCACCAATTGCTCCAGAAGTTAGACCGACGATTCTCTCATCATTCGACCAAATAGTATCACCGCCAGGACCAGCAGTAATGGTTGCTACATCATACTGTAGTTGTAGACCATCGATCTGTCCTTGAAGTGTTGCTTCGTTCTGGTTGAAACCAGAAGAAACGATAGCATATACACCCCAAGAAGAGTTACCTGCAAGAGATCTAATTCTACCGCCTCTAGTAGCAGTGTAAGAGATGTGTGCGTAGTAGGTAAAGCAAGAAACGATTTCAGATGCACCGTTATTTGTTACCCAGAAACCAACACCACCTTCCTCATAGATTTGAGTCCATGAGTCAAACACAATTGACTTGTTAGAAGGAGTTGCAGTGCCGTCCCACTTAGCGTGAACATCACCATCGATAATTGCACCAGTTGCAGTACCACCGAAGGAGGAACACTGAGAAACATAAGGAGACTTGGTAATTGGTGAATTAGGATCAAGTCTTACATAAACACCCTTAACAGTTGCGGTGTTCATGTCCTTAGGATCAGAAGTGGAAGGAACGAAACCGCTCATTCCATCCATAACAAGATCCTTCAACATTGTCTTGTTACCGAGCAAGAACATTGTTGCGTGCTCGTTATTAACAATTGAAACACCATTGATAGCAATGTCAGTTGCACCAGCTTCATAGGTGTCAGAAGTTGTCCAGAGACTGCTGTTAGCAGTTCTAGTTACGCCACTGAGGTTACCAGCAGTAAGACCATCAGTAACTACTTGGATCAATGCAGCGATTGCTGCTTCGATTGCAGCACAACCATTAGGATCGCTAGTAATTGTGTTATCAATTACCTGTGTAATACCATGGGATCCAGTTACAGTGACAGGAACATTGTTGATGATGTCATATGCGATCTGGTTCATGTAACCGAGAATCGAAATGACCTCAGCTTCACCACCATTCCAGTAGTTGTTAGTTAGTTGAGTATCAACTCTGTCATAGATTATATCGTTACCACCATAACCAAGGTTACTATAAATGTCCTGAATGATTAGAGTTAGGTCATTTTCAAACTGAGTTTGATCAGATCCAGGTGGATATGAAAGTGAAACACCACCAGCAGCTGCCTTAGCAAGTGTTTCCTTTACAAGGAAAGATGTATTTGCTTTGAGTAGGTTGTATGCGTCACCATTTCTGTGACCAACAAATCCTTGAATCTTAAGAACGATAGTAGAACCACCATCCTTAACATCAATAACTTCACCAGTTTTTGAACCGTCACCAGAGTTTACGGTAGAACCAAGAACTTTATACTGAGCATCAGGAACCTGTGCAAGATCTAGTTCAATCGTTGTAGAAGGTTCACCCTGTCTAGGTGTAATGCGAGTGGTTCTGAGGTTATCACCAACAATGGATACTTCCTCAGGAACACGCATTGGAAGAATTTCATTGTAAGTACCTGCCTTAACATAGATTGTTGCAGGACCACTTACGCTGTCAACAGCGTGACGAAGAGTTCCGAATGCTTCTGTGATGTTCTCACCAGTATTGCTATCGCTACCCTCTTGAGTAACATAATAAACTTTTTGAGTTACCTGATTCTTTTTCCATGCAGGAAATCCAGTATCAGCGTCAACTGTTAGAACTGTACCGTCGTTACCGATAGGTAGTCTTGCAGGACCAGCACCAGATTGATATAGGATATCACCAGCAGTGGTTAGAACATTCGCCTGAGCACCTTGTGCTAGGGAATTCCAATATTGACCAGTGGTGTCAGTTTCTGGTGTATTACCTTGAGATTGAGCAACACAAATATAGGAGTTGCTGTTTCTAGAAACTGCGTCACCTGGGAAGTAAACTGTGCTTGTATCCCAAGTTCCTCTCCATGTGAAACCACCGACGATGAAGTCCCAATCAGTCTGACCAGGAGCAGCAGGAGAAGAGTTTACATTAGTAGTTTTTGCAACATACGAGTTACCACCTAGAAGGACAACATCACCAGGCTTGTATGTTGTAGTTGCATCCCAGTTACCAACAACCTTGAAACCAGTTGTTAGGATTTCCCAAGTGGTGCCAAGACCATTGTTGGGTTGAATACCTGTGGATGTCGATAGTGCGATGTATGAGTAACCACCGTAAGTTACAATATCACCTTTTTGATATTCAGTGCTTGCGTCCCAAGTATCTTCAAACTTTAGACCATCAAGATAATCAGCAAACTTTGCAGGATCAAAGTTAGCTCCAGCGGTGTGAGGAACAGTACATCTATAGAGAACATTACCATACTTGGCAATATCGTTCAATCTATAGAAAGTGGCTGTTGCCCAGTCACCAGTATTGTAGATACCCTCTGTGTGCAACGACCAGTTGCCTACATCAGTGGAGTACCATTGTGCCGCCGTTGAGACCGAAGTATGGTTCGCGGTTGCAACATAAGTGTTAGCACCAAATTTAACAATGTCGTCGATGACATAGGCAGTATCAGCCGCCCAATCACCGCGCCAGTTAAATTTTAGTCTTCCAAGTCTAAAATCTGCCATTTGTGTTTTCCTTTACTTAGGTCCTTCGGTGGTATAATCGTATGCTTCGTTAAAGCGGATAACAAAATATCCATCATCATCGATGTAGTAGGTAATTTTCCTACTATCAAATCTATACTGTTGATATTTATCCTGTGGATCATTGACATATGATTTGTCTTCCGTAGTTTCTTCTACGTAATCATACAATCCAGTCGCAATATCTAGGTAAGGAGTTCCATCAAGTCTGTGGAAATCAATAACCTCATCATCAATACTTCTGATTTTGGTGTAGCGAAGCATACCATCTTCATCTCTGCGAAGAGCGTGAATAGTAAAGTCATTACCCAAATCATAGCTATTACCAGAGAAACCTCCACCACCGCCAGTGCCTCCACTGCCGCCGCCAGAAGTTCTGTAACTATCGCTGATATACATCGTCATGATACGATTACCCTCCAGTAACTGCCTTCCCATATTAACTGAACACTTGCGCCTTTCAGATCAAAAACTAGAGGAGAATCAACTACTCCAAAAGTATTTTGAAACTGTCTGCCGATAGGGTCCACAATAGTAATATTATTTATATCCCATGTGAACTTTACGTCGATAAACTCTATAACATCACCTGCTTTTGGGACAAGTTGATTATTATAGAGAGGGAGCGTAAGTGTTAGGGGACCGCTTGAGGAGTCTACAAGATATCTGAGTGAGGTTCCGAGAACTTGACTAGAATTAATTAATTCCCATCTAGCTCTAAAAACATCAAAACCGCCAGTCGTACTACCGTCATGAATGACGGCCATATTCTTATCGGTATCAATTGTAAGCTCACCTTCAGCACCAGTAAACAGTGCGTGTTCGGCTGTAGTACCCCTTCTAAATTGAACCTGAGTTGTCATCAGTGTTTTTTAGATATCATTTGTATTTATAGGATTAGATAATCCATCCATAAGATCTTGGAGGTGTTACCTGGACAAACTTAATTCTCGATTCACCAAATACAATTGCGTCGGTGCTACCTGTGTAGAATTGGAATGGAGCAACATACTTAGTAGAAATATCGACTTCGATATTTGTATGACCGAAGTATCTGATAATTCTCTTGTATGTCGTGAGAACATTAACATCAATGTTCCCATCAGTAGTGAAGTAATTTCTGGTGAGTACAGGAACAACATCTTTGTTGAGTACCCTCGCAGTTCCGAATGTAGATACGACACGAGTAAAGCTGTGTTGAGTATCTCCAACAATCGTAACTTGACCAGTAGTGATCCATGCACCTCTGCTGAATCTTTCAACTGCGGAACCAGAGATCTCAAGATTGATATCAGATGTAACAGTTCTCGTGAATCTCTGGCGAGCAGCACCAACAAAGTCGTAGATTGCTCTCGCAGAAACAGCGATTGTTCTAGACTCAGTTGCACTGTCGAATCCGAATAGATTTCCAGATCCAATGAATCTTCTAGTAGCGACAACCTTAGCATCGCCACTGAATGCAATGTCACCTTCAACAGTGATTCTATTTGTTGTAGACTCAGCAGCACCATTAACTGCAAACAGATTACCAAATCCAGTGTAATCAATTGCTCTTGCAATGTCAGCGATACCAGAAATATCAAGTGCGCCTGTCGTGCTGTGTGCAAATGTACGACGCTCGATGCTGGTAACGAAGTTGAATAGAATACCACCGCCCGTCTCGACTGCGGATGTTCTTTCTGTAGCAAGACCGTTGAATTTGAATAGTCCTTCTGCTGGTGGTAGGACAACAGTAGATTCTGCAGCACCGTTGACTGCGAATAGAGAACCATCTCCAATGTAAGATCTTGTAGATCTGATAAATCCAACACCAGTGAAATCGAAGAGTGCTTCTTTCTCGTCTGGGTTGAATGTGACAGATTCTGCTGCACCACCAAGACCAAATAGTTGACCGTCGCCAATGTAAATCTTGGTAAGAGAATTTGTAGATACACCAGATGTGAATACTGTACCAGTACCAATATTGTTTGGTGTAAATCTCTCGAATACATCTCCAGTGAGGTCGAGAAGTGCTCCTTCTTCTGGTGGATTGAAGGTAACTTTCTCTGCGATTCTCTGACCAGAGAAGGAGAACAGTAGTTGTTTTTCTTCTGGATTGAATGTGACAGATTCTGCTGCACCAGAGAATTTCTTGAGTGAACCAGTACCAATGTAGATCTTGGTGAGACTTGTTTCTGTAGAAACAAATAGATTGACAGCACCAGAACCAATCCAGTTTGGAATGTACTTGATGCTTGCTTCGCCGCGTACAATAGAATCTGCAAATACAGTTTCTGCGAATGTTGCTTTGAGTACAGCTGCTTCTGGACGGAATACAATATCTGACTGGAACTCTGGTAGTTTGAGAGTAATACTCTCAGCAGCACCACCAAAGTGACCAATAAAGACATCAGCTTCGTATGCACGAGCTCTGGTTGTTCCGCCAACACCTGTGATATCGACGAATACTGTTGGTTGCTCTGCAAATGTGAGGATTGGTTCTGATACTTCTCCAGAGAACAGGATGGTTCCACCCTGACTGACTTCTCTGTAACCAGCACGAAGACCTGCTTTGTCTGGACGGAATGCAATGTCTACCTGGAATGCAGGTAGTTTTCTGGTAATTGCTTCGTTGGTAAATCCAACTGTGAAGATAGAACCTTCGACAGAGTAAGCACGAGCTCTTGGAGTTTCTGCAACTCCAAATACTTCGACTTGTACTTCTGGTTGCTCTGCAAATGTAAGTAGTTCTGGTGCAGTTGTTCCAGAAACAAATAGATTTCCGAACCCAATATTGCCGCCAAATGTGCGTCTTTGAGCAACAGCACCCTTGAGTTCCAGATCTGCCTGGAATGCAGGGATTCTGATTGTGATTGCTTCCGCACTTTGACCGATACTGAATAGAGTACCTTCGCCAAGGTGAACATCGACGATTCTGTAAGATGCTGCTCCAAATACAGATACTGTACCAAATGGTTGCTCTGCAAATGTGAGGATTTCTGGTGCAGTTGTTCCAGATAGTTTGATGTTTGCAGTGAAGGATTCTGCACGAGCAACTCGTACATCTGCTGCACCAACTGGAGAGAATAGTGCAGTCTTCTCTTCTGGATTTGCAGTGAAGGACTCTGCTGCTCCACTGAGTGCGAAGATGCGACCTTCGCCAAAGTGAGACAGAGTAATAATTGGTACAACAGATTCGTTGAATACACGAAGATCTGCTTGACCGACATAGTTGTCTGTCTGTTTCTCGACTGCGATACCAGATAGTTTGGTGTGTGCAGTGAAGGATTCGACAATTGTGGATCTGATTCCAGCGGTTCCCTTGAGTTCCAGATCTGCCTGGAACGCTGGAATATCGATTGTAATTGCTTCGGAACTTGCTCCGATAGAGAATAGTAGACCAGAACCATTCCAATTTGGTGCAAATCTGAATTTCGCTCCACCTCTGATTTCGACATCGACTTGTCTGAGAGTGTCGGTTGCTGCTCTCTCGTCTGCTGTACCAAAAACCCTGAGATCGACATGACCAGTGTATCCGAGAGCAAATGCCTCGTCTGCTGTGCCAGTAAACTTGTAAGTGAATGTCTCTGCTGGTGGTGTTGCTCCAACAGACTCGACTGCTCCACCAAATCCAAATAGTCTTCCAGAACCAATGTATACTGGTGCAAGTCTGGTAGTGGTAGATACAAGAGTGAATAGAGATCCAGAACCAATGTGCAACAGACTGAAGTTTGTCTTGACTTGTCTGAAGTCGCTGGTAAGATTGGAGATTCTTCCGAATGGGTATTCGGATACTTTGCTGAGTAGAGAAGCAGGGTAGGAAGTAAATCCGTAGTCTTCCCTGACAGTTCTTTCGTTGTTTTCGCTTGTGATAAATCCACAATCGACACTGCTTGTAACAACAGAACCAATAGTAGGATTGATGGAGAATGTATTTTGAACTGTTGCAACAACACCTGCTCCAGGAGATCCAATCTGAATGATTGAAGTTGGAGCACTTCCAGTAAGAACTTGACTGGTTGCAATGTTGGTAATTTGACCAGAAGCAGGAAGACCCTGATAGTCTCTCTTCTGGTAGAAGTTGATAGAAGAATCGTTGTAGTGGTAGGTCCTTCTTTCTGCGCTGCCACTGACTGCAAACAGACTTCCTTCTGTCTGATAACCAAATGTTCTGAGGACTGGTTCTGCAGTACCAAAAATTTCTGCGCGAGCAGTACCATTCCAGTTTGGTACGAACGATTCGCCTGCGTCTCCAAAGAAGGAGAAGAGCATCTGCTTCTCGTCTGGATTGAAGCTGACGCTTTCGACAAGACCGCCAAGACCAAATAGTTGACCTTCGCCTTCGTATGCAAATGTTCTGCGCTCGTCTTTTCCAACAAACGAAGGAATTCTTCCTTCTCCAGTAAATACCTTGGAAAGACTGCTGTGTGCAGAACCATTGACTTCGATCTGGATCTCTGCAACCCACTGAGGATTGACTCTTGCGCGACCATCGACAAATATCTTGAGTCCACCAGAACCAATATGTCTGAGAGCAAAATTGGTACGAGTTGCACTGTTGAGTAGGAACTTGCCAAACGGATAGTTCGTAACAGTCTGGGTGATGAATCCCCAATCGATTGTACCAGAGTGTCCAGTTGTAATAACTCCATGATCTAGAGTTAGTGTTGGAACTGCATTTGCAGTTAGGATAATCTGATACTGAGGATCTACTACCGCAGTGACACCATTCTCGATTCTGATAACTGGATCCGAAGAAGTTCCAGAGAGAATAGTTGGAGTTGTAATACTTCCAAGCGATGCTGTAGATGGAAGGAATCCGAAGTTCTCGTAATCGAAGAACCCAATAGAAGAATCGTTGTAGCTGTAGGTACGACGCTCGTGATAAGCATCTCCCTCGAATACAAACAGATTGCTGACTTCGTTCTGAGCAAATGTTCTGAGAACAGAAGATGGTGTACCATCGACTTTGATGGATCCCTCGACAATCCAGTTGGGAGAGAAGGATACATGAGCAGCACCAACAAACTCGAATAGACCATCCTTGAGTTCGCTGAAGGTTGCAGATTCTGCAGCACCATTGATTGCAAAGATCTGACCTTCGCCTTGGTATGCAAATGCTCTGCTGTCTGTTGTAGATACAAAGTTGAACAGGTCACCGCGTCCAACATAAGTCTTAGTGAGACTGTACTCCTCACCACCGAAGACTTCGATTTGAATCTCAGCAAACCATTGAGGATTGACTCTTGCTCTACCCTCACCACTAAGTATGACTTCACCGTCACCAATGTGTCTGAGGGAGAAGTTAGTGTGAGCAGCACCGTTGTAAAGGAACTTACCGAATGGATAGTTGGTAACTGTCTGACTGATGAAGCCCCAGTCGATGTTTCCAGAGTAACCTTCGGTAATAGTACCGTGATCGTATACCGTAGTTGGAACGGTATTTGCATTCAAGACGAGCCTGAATGTTGGATTGACCGTTACAGTATTCTCGATTCTTACAACTGGATCTGTAGACTCTCCTGATATAGTCTGAGGACCAGAAATAGTCTGTATAGATGCACTGGATGGAATGAATCCAAAGTTCTCGTATCTGAAGAACGAGATAGAAGAATCGTTGTAATCGTAAGTGCGTCTTTCGTGGTATGCATCACCAGTAAAGACGAATAGATTACCAACTTCATCCTGAGCAAATGTTCTCTTGATGTCAGATACAGCACCTGTTACATCAATGACACCTTCAGAGATCCAGTTAGGTGCGAAGCTGACATGTGCAGCATTGCTGAATTCAATACCACCAGATCCAATATAATCAGTAGCAACTCTCTCTTCTGTAGAGACGAAGTTGAATAGGTCTCCAGAACCTGCGTATGCATATGCTCTGGTTTCTTCGCCGCCACCAATACTGAATAGGTTACCAGAACCAGGATGTAGAAGACTGAAGTTAGTTTTGGCAACACCACTAACTTTGTTGATGATGAATCCTTTCCAGATTGGATTGGTTTTAGCAATCGCAACACCAAAGACAGAGATGTCACCCTGAACAACATAATTAGGAACAAAGTTGATGAGTGTCTCAGACTTGAGTCTGCTGACACCGAATGGGAATTTAGTTCCAGTAACATTAATGAATCCCCAATCCTCATTGGTAGTCTTACCAATAGAAATAGGAGCGTATTCAATTGTATTTTGTGGAGTACCAATAGGCAGTGCAACTTGGTACTGTGGTGAAACACTCGCCGTTACACCAGGATCAACCAGAACTATCGACTCAGAACTGACTCCCGATAGTGTCTGGTTGCTTGTAATATGTTGGTATGTCTGGAGTGGAACAGTTCCAAAATCCAGATACCCGAATGGTACAACAGAAGATGTGTTGTACGAATAAGTTCTTCTTTCGTCCTTACTGTTGAGTGCTGGTAGAGTTCCAGAAGCTTCGTATCCGAAGGTTCTAAGTATAGGTGCAGAACCATCAACTTCGACAGTACCACTACCGACCCAGTTAGGCTGGAATGCAACATCTGCATTTCCACTAACTTCAATAACTCCTTGCGTTTCGTATGCTCTGCTACGAAGGGAGAATCCATTACCAATATTGAATAGATTTCCACTTCCAAGTTCTTGCTTGGAGAATGCAATATCCGTAAGCGACTGGATGCCAAAGAGACCATCGGTCTTGATGCTTGGCACCCAGTGCGTAACGGTGTTACCAGTAACATGCAGTGTACCCGTAACGATATACGGAGCGACCAGACGATAGTAAGTATCGCCTCTTTCAAATACAGTACCTGTACCAACCCATGCATGTACAACTGTCCAAGTTGTATTACTGACAGGTCTAAGTGTTCCGAATGGGAAGTTAGTGTCTGTGTAGATGATTCTTCCCCAATCATCCACTGCAACTGCTTCGGTGTCTCTAACGGACCCACCATCAACAAAAGCAGTTGGTGTTAATGCTAGTGAATTTAAACCGTAGTCAATCTCAATGAACGGTTCAATAGACGAAGGATTCCATGAATATGAATGTCTCTCACCACTAAAAATACGCAGCGCAAAACTAGACCCAGAAGGTCCATCTATACCAGTTGTATAGACATGCGTTGCCATAGATTCAGATTCCCTCCACTAAAACAAAAAAGGGGATCCAACAATGAATCCCCTCACACATAATAATGAATTCAATTTGAACCAATCAGTCGAGGCTGACATTCAGTGTGACTTTGATTTGGTCACCCGCGTTTTGAATCGCGTATGGACCATTTGTGAATCTCTCAGCGAAGAAGATCGCATCATAGAGAGTCGCTGCACCAGTACCATCAATTGCTTTGGTAGTGGTGAAAGTATTTGCATCAGGTACAGTGTGAACAATGTATGTACCAGCAGTAGTTGTGCTGTTACCAGTACCCTGATCGATGTAGACTGCATCACCAACAACTAGACCATGACCAGTTGCAGTAACTTTGCTGAAGTCAAAGAGAACAGTGTCGTTACCGTTAGATGCCTGAATGTTTTCAATCAGTAGGTTGTTCAAGTAAACTGTTACAGTTCCGTCAGTGTCTTCTGTCTCGAAGTCAATACCAGTGATGATGGTGTTAGCATCAATACCGTTTGGAGTAGAACTCTGAGAAACTCTCATGCCGAGTGCTAGGTCTTCAGCAACATTCGCCTTGAATGTAGCATCACCAGAAACTGCACCAGCGTTAGGCTTGTCTAGGTATACAGTAGTACCAACGATACCAGCAACGCGAGCGTTAAGAGCGATGTTAGTTCCAGTTACGCGCTGGTTAACAACAACGCCAGTAGTGGAAGCAACGCTGATCTCGAACTCACCAGCAGTACCAGTAGCAGCAGTAACTGCAGATACAGCAGCAAGAGTTAGATAGTTGTTACCAATCGTTCCTCTGACACCAGACTTAGAAATCTGAGTACCAGCAGCAATAGTTGCTGCGTCTGCCACACCGTGAATAGTGGTAGGCATGTTGTTGGCACGGGACAGATAGTAACCGTAGATGTTACCTGCAGGACCATCAAAGGTGAAAGTCTGCTCAGGATAAGAAGCAGTTGTTCTACCCTTACCGAAAGCAAGAGGTTGTGCAGTGAAGTTACCGCTGTTTTTGACACTCAAGTTGAGGGTTGTGCCGTCGATATCGACAACATATGCACCAGTTCCGACAGAACCACCAGTGACATAATCGCCCTTCTTAATACCAGTATTGCTAGCAACAGTAATCAGGTATTCGCCAGAGACACCATCACCATTGACGGTAGTAACTGCAGATGGTTCAGTTTCAATGGTCCAACGGTTACCATTCAAGAGGATACCATACTGCTGAACATAGTCCTGGTCAGTTCTGTTGTTAATGACCTGAGGATATCCAGTAGTAGGACCAGAACCGTAACCGATCGTGTTGTTATCGGTGTATGGTTCAAAATATCTAGTCTGAGAGGGAGTGTCACTCTCTGCAGGATATGTGTCTGTGCTAAACAGTTTTAGAATTAGATTCCTAGGAATGTTCTGCGAATAGTTCAGCAGATTTCTTAGAGAATCAATTTCGCCGTTGTCGGTTACTAAGAGTGCCATGTGTGTCCTCTGTCGATTACGTTGCTATCTGTAAGATTATTTATACCACTAATTATTTATAATTTGATCCTAAGTGATACAGTGACTTTAGTTATGTCGTGAACATAGTTTACGACAAACCTTAGGATGTCTCCAGCATCGATAGTGGTATTCCATGTGGAGAGGTTGTCGTCCTTTTTCTTGTCCTCCTTTAATTGATTTATAACACCTAGAGTAGGAAGTTCTGTGCCACAGATAGATGTGAAATTAGGAAAGTCAGCAAATGATGCTTTCAAAATGTCCATCTCAATATTGCCAGGAGTATCTGAAAAAATAGTCCATGACTCAATTGTGCCTGTGACATCTAGGGTCATATCTCCTTTTGGACCAGTCGCCATAGAGAATGATCCAGAGTCAATTACGAAGTTAAGTGTTCTGGTTAAATCTGCGGTAGTTACAAGTGCAACACCAGAGAATTTATTACCAGCGCATGGGGCGGATGAAAAAACAATTTGATTGTTAGAAACGATATAATCAACCGCAGGTTTTAGAACAACATCATTAATAGAAATAATAAGTTGTTGTTCATTGATTGGGTAATATGCCTCACCATTAACAGAGAGGTTAAATGTATCAACAGCAGGACTACTCACACAATCAAAGGATGCTGAAATGTCATCCAGGATTAGATTGGTGAACTGTGTTGACTTTGTTGGAATTTGGTAGTTAACATCTAAGTTGAACTGAGGATTTTGTCTCAGAGCAACACGATGTGTATTTGAACCAACTCTTACATTATACTCTGCCATCAGGAGGATACTCCAGGATTGACTTCTACAATGCCCTCAATGACTCTCGTCTTATATCCTTGGGGTGATTCTAGAAGAATGTCATAGACATATCTTCTACGGTCAAGCACTCCCGTTTCAGCGCCAGTCATAGAGATACCAATTTCACCTGATGTTCTATTCACAAACACTAGGGGAACTTGGATGCTAGATGTAGCACTATAACTCTTCTTGAAATGAGCTTCTCCAGTATAACCCACCATGTTTAATGGAGTGCCATCCTTATTTGTAATGAAGAAAGTCACATCAAAGTTGGCATGACGATCAACTACAATATTTACAGGTATCGCTGCCATCAGTTATATCTTATAAAGCTCTACTATTTATCTTTGAACCCTTAACAGAGTTAGTTTACTTAGATTTAGCAGGTTTGTCAACCTCAGGAGGTTCGGGTGACTCAAGTAAATCTAATGTTTCAAGACCACCTTGCAGTTTGAGTTTATACTCCTTGATAGAGACAACTTCCTCTTCTGCCTTCTTGAGTCTCAGTTCTGCATCTGCAATTTGTTTTTGAAACTCAGTTCTCAGTTTTGCTGGATCCATGGTAAATTCATGCTAAAATATTATTTAGGTTTACACATAATATGTCAATACGATGCTTCCGTTTCTAGTAGAAGGAGCGCCACCTGAGCGTGAAACATAACCACTATTAAAATTATAACTTTGCCCAGGTGTAACACTAATATTGGTTTGAGTAACGGTTGTTGGCGATCCCCCAACAGGTGCTCCTGCAGCAGTGAATCCAAACATTGTTGCATCGTTTCCAGCTACACCAGCAGCGGTTGCTTGCAATCCATAGAAATAATGGAAAATTCTTCCAAAATTTGCTTGGTGAGTCGCGTTAGTAAAACTGGTTCCCATTGTGCCAATTACAGTTCCACTTTGACCAGAATTATAAAAAACTTGTGACTCTTGCATAGTCACAGTATCTCCATTGTCAAGAGAAACTGAAACTTCAAACGGTCCAGTAAGAGTTCTTGAACCTGGAGCACCAGCGTTAATTGTTGATGCGTGAGCATTTAACCATGATTGAACTGCATTATTCATGCTAGCCTGTGAAGGAGCATTACCAATACTGGTATAGTTGCCACTTGCTGCCAAAGTCACACCAAAATTGCTTTGAGGTATATCATCAGCTCCATTTAACACAGCGTTTACTGATGTTACACCAGCAGGAGCTGTCCAACTACCACCACTAGTAGAATTAGCTGTGAGTGTTTCGGTCACTTCTTGCTGACCTGCACCACCCATGCCAAGAAACATTTGTTGTATAGGCATGTTCTTAACTCAATTGAGAACCTGAAATGTAACAAGTGGTGTTATTGACAAAATATATTGTTGCCATTCCTCTACCACCAAAAGTTAGATTTCCACTAGTGCCAGTAGCAACATTAAACATATTACCTAAACCCGATCCCATTGAAATAGATAGATCCGAAGCAGTATCGTTAATGATAGTTATGGCATCACCAGAACCAAAAACTCCATTTGGTACAGTAATATTACCTTGTGCTTCAATTGCTTTACCAGCATCAGCAGCAACTAAAGTATATGCACTACCTTCTTGTTTAAAAGGTATCTTTCTTAGATCACCTTTTGAGTCACTGATGGTGCCATCTGCTGCAATAGATCCATCAGATCCATTCAAATTAATTTTGTCTGTTCCACCGCTACCAACTTTCAAACCAGCATTGTAAATGGTAACAGCGTCTTGACTGCTATCCAGGTTAAAAATCAGTTTAGATCCTGATCCTCCTGAACCAGGGTCAGTTGTAATTTTGACTGAATTAGTACCATCACCAACATCTTCAATCCTCAGATTTCCAGCAGCAACATTAAGTTTTCCGTTACCAAAAGCTTGTAGTGCAATGTTTGTACCACTACCAGATGTGTTAAGAATTTGGAAACAGTCTGTCGTATATCTGTCAGTGTAGACATTTAAGGAACCGTTATTACCACCAACTGCTATACCATTATTTCCCGTGGAGTTTGAAGCAGATCCAAAATTTCCTAAACCACTAGCGTAAAGTTCAAATGTAGTGGCACCAGCAGCATTATCACCAGTAAAATTACGACCATCAGAAAGGTTTCTAGCATATACAGCAGACTTGTTTGAAAGAGTATCTGCGTCCGCATAAGCAATCAAACCATAGTCGTTAGGAGCTGCAGATCCACTACCAATAGTTAAAGTATCGCTGAAACTAGCGGCACCACCAGTGATGTCGGTGACGGTGATATTTGGGGATCCCGTTAATCCTTGAGCAAGAGCAGCAGTTCCAGAGGTATCTTGGTTACCTGCAGCATTGACGCCAGGCAGGTTGATATCGGCAGAACCATTGAAGGAAACTCCACCAATGTTTCTAGCAGTCTGAAGTGCAGTTGCAGTTGCAGCATTTCCAGAGGTGTCCTGATTACCTCCTGTATTAACGCCTGGTAGGTTAATATTAGCAGTACCATCAAATGATACTCCACCAATGTTTCTTGCTGTTTCAAGTGCAGTTGCTGTATCTGCGTTACCTGTGACATCACCAGTTAGATCACCAGTAACATTACCAGTTAGATCACCAGTAACATTACCAGTTAGATCACCAGTAACAGTACCAGTTGCGCCATCTAGAGTAATAGCAGGTGTAGCACCAGCATTGTTGTGGAAAAGATAGATTCCACTAGCACCACCTGCACTAGAACCAACATTAATTTTACCGTTAACACTATCTACAACAAATTTTTCGTTGCTGGATCCATCTTCAACAACGAAAGCAGTTGCTGCGTTGTTTTCAATTTTGATAGGGTTGGTTGTGGTAAATCCTCTACCAGTAACCGTTTGAAGGGTATCTGATTCTGCTGTTAATACAGAAGAGGCAAGAGTATCTACATCAGTAGCAAGTTCGTTGATTTCAACTCTTTGCTCTTCAAATGTTGCGGTTGAGGGAACGTTTCTAAGTACCATTGGACTTCAGCAATTCTTGTAGTAAAGATTTTATTTCATTAAGTTCACTCTTCACATGATCCAGTTCTTGCTCCATGTTCTGAAACTTTCCTCTGGACTTTTTATATTTCTCAAAAGCAGACCTATCGGTATTTATGATTGCGCCTGTATCAGAGTCGCGATACAGACCATCTTCGTTCTTCACCTTAATGTGTTTCATATCAATAAGATGCAACTGCTCTCATGTCTTGAATCTTAGGAACGAATGCTGGGTTGCTAGACTTCATAACGATCTTCACTGCGAATGAAGAGAATTCTGGTAGATTCTCAACACTGTATGACAATTCTTGGTATGATGCTTGCTTCTCAGTAATACCACTGATAGCATTCTCAGATGTTGCAATTAAGTCTACATCTGGTACACCTGTACCATTGAAGTATGCCCACTCAATATCCTCGAAGTTTTCCTGAGAGGAAGACTTCTTGATTTTAAATAGAACTTTTAGATTCTCAATGTCACTAACATTTGCAGTTAGTTTTACATTGACAGATGTTGCTGGATTCTCAATAGCAACTTCCTTAGTTACATACTTGGAAATACCAGAACTATTCTTAGACTGAATCTCAGAGATAAAGTCAACACCATCTGTGTATTCAATACTAGACACTTCAATAAATCTAGACTCATCATCAGGTTGATTTGGATAAGATAGAAGATCACCAACTCTAAAGATGTCATCTAATTGAGCATCAACACTAGCATTTCTAGTAAATGATTGACTATCAATAATTCTTCCAGTATAATCATTGTTGAGTGGTTGTTTGTCATTGACAATAGTCAACTTCTCTAGATTTGCATTCCATAGAACAATCTTACCAGCAATAGTATTGTCATAAGTTTGTGCAGGAACAGATGGGTTTCTTGCTGTTACATATGTTGGTGGTGCTACAGTATTAGGAATTTCAAATAAGAACTTAGTTACACCAGTGTCTCCAACTGTAATTGTATTTTGGAATGTATCACTACTGAATGATAGTTCCTCACGAGGAATGAATGTGTTTACAGATACTAGTTTGATGAACACTGTAGATCCATCTACCTTGACAACAATACCTTCTGCCTTAGTTGTACCACCAGTGACTCTTTGATCAAGACTGATAACTTCAGAAGGATCAACTCCAGCAACAGTCATAGAAAATACAGGGAAGAAAGATAGAATTTGATCTCTTCTACCAAATCTAGATTCTTTACCGCTTGGATTTTCTACTCTATTTGTGATAGTCTTGACAGATGCTCTGGACAGATCAACTAGTGGCGATAGGTAAGAGACTGTACTGGACAGATCTAACTTATACACCAATGAATTATCAATATTATTAATAGTCTCATTAATCTTAGATGCGACTATTTTTTGATTGATGAAGAAGAAATCTTCATTCAAGAAAGTTTTTTCATAGTCGGTCTGGGAATATGATGCAAATGTTTGTACATTATCATCAACAGGAGATAGGTTTGTTGTCTTAATAAAACTATCGATCTTAGTTTGACCAAATGTTAGATTTGGAATTGCAGCATATAGTTTTTCAAACTTTCTGTTGTATGTTGCTAGTACAGAATCACCACCACCAAATGCATTTGCGGATGCCTTTGCATTAGATGTAATGTTGTAATAGTCTACACCGTTGTTGCTGACTTGATATAGTTCTGTGTTGAGTTGGGATCCAGTGATGCCACCAACATTCTCAGCATTCTTGAAGAACACATAAGAATTACCAGAATCAAATCCATTATCTCTATGTGAGATTTTAACAACATTATTGTTGTTCTTGAATAGATCTGAAGTTGCAGTTGTATTAGATTCTGCATTAGTTTCAATAGGATGAGACTCTAGTGCCTCATATCCTAGATCTTCGTTGGTGAGAAGTAGACTTGCAGTTCTAGAAATATCAAACTCTGCTCTGTTTAGAACAAATTTAATATCTTCAAACAAATCTTCTTTCCAGTCATCTGCATTTTGAGACTTAAATAGTGATCCCAATAGTGGTTGAGTTGTTACGATCTGACTCGTAGCAACATCAGTCTCAGACAATCTAGATGCCCATAGTTCATAGTCAATAGAATCTGTCTCGATAGCGAGTGCATACTCAGTATCATTCTCCAGGTATACTGGATAATCAAACACAAACTTAGTAGGTGTGATTGATGCTGTATTTCCTGCCACATCAATTGCAACACCCATTCTTACAGCAGGTGTGTCAATTGTAATTTCAGACTCAATTACTGCACCAGCATTACCAGATCCAGTTCCTCTGAGAACAACAGCAGGTGGTTCAGTATAACCAGAACCTTGCAGAGTAATTTCAGAATGATATACTCTACCACCAGATACTCTCACTGTAGCAGTTGCGTTACTTCCACCAGGAAGTTGTGGACTTTCTACAGTAATGATTGCAGAATCATAGTTGCTACCAGTATTGGTAACTTTCATTCCAGTCAATCTGCCAGAGTCCTTAGCAATCTTGAGTGATAGTTGTGTGTTGTTTAGATTATTTGCCTCTGTGATACTAGTAACATTGAGTGTCTCATCTTGTACAAATGCTGTGCCATTGTTGTTGCTTAGAACCAATGTGTAGCACTGATCATTAGTTAGAGTAAAGATTCCAGTTGCACTAGGTACAACTTCAATGTTATTCTTGTCAATCAATCTGGAAACAGGACCAGATGCATTAGATGTAGCACCTGTTACAATTTCATCTTTGTTGAGGGTCAGTGTATCATTAGCAACAACCTTCAAGAATGTTTCTGGTTCTAGAACTTTCTGTGTGCCAGGAATAATATTCTTTCCAGGTTTACCAGTAACAACATCTGTTAGATAAACTCTGAGAGGAATATTAGTATCTTTCTTGCTAAAGAACAGATCAACACTGGTTGCAAATACACCACCATCAAAGTTTTCTACCTTGAATGTTTGTGCAAATGGATTTGGTCTGACTTTTTCATCAGTATTACTCTTGACTTCCTGTAGTCCTTCATTTGCTTTGAAGAATGCAGGTCTAGTAGAAACAATCCCAGATGGATTTTCTGGAACAATACCTGTCGCATAGAACTTAACTTCTGCATAGGTATCTACAGTGTCTTTATCAGCATCCACATCACTGGATGTAAATCTAATAGTCTTAACACCAGTTGTAAATCTTACTTCACTCGCATCTGAATCATAAGAAACTGTATCAACACTACCTGTCCAAATAGCATTTTCTCTAGGTGGTTTACCAGCAGGAACCAGAATGATACCACTAGCATTACCATTAGCATCTGTGGTAATCTCTCCATTAAATGCAGATAGAGAGTTACCAGCAATACCAGTATACTTCAGGTCAGGGTTGACCCATCTAGCAATATTCTGTCCTTCCATGAAGACATGAATTCTAGTATTTGGTTTTAGTCTGTTAATCTTATATTGTACTGGAATACTTCTAGCGTAGAAAGATAGTGCAGTTGAGATAACACTAGAACCTACACCCTTAGTAGCAAGACCTTTACCAATTTCGTTGTTCTGTGGACTGATATTAGAAGAACTACCAACCGCTGCTGTTGTGACAGAAGAGTCTGCAACATTGGAGTTTACATCAGCAAACGAATTGATATTAAAGAATGACTGATTTGCACCGATCCAGTTAATTTGATATGAGTTGTGTAGACTGGAGAATGCATCCTGTAGTTCTTCCTTAGCAAGGAAGATGGTATTAACATTAGTGTTGTCATCCGTAACTAGAGGAGCAACAGATGTGTCATACCATGTATCTACAGAAGGTGCTACAAACGAGTCACCAACATAACTGAGAACAACAAATGGATTTGGATTTACAGTCTTAGTTGCAAAACCATTTCCTAGTAACTCCAGTTCACTATATGGAAGTGTTACTACATCAGATGTTCTTTGATAACCAGCAACAGATCTTTCGTCATCTCTGCTGAATACTTCTTCTAGATTGATAGAATCTTCTCTAGACTGTGGACGCAATACAGACTGCTGTGTGTCGATAGAACATCTATAGTCAAGAGATCTTAGAGAACCAATCTTATGAGACTCAAAATTGTCTACAAGGAAACCGCTCTTAAATCTGTTGAAACCTGCAGAATCAGTTACCTGCATGTTAAGAGCTTGTTGCTCTAGAATACTAAGAGTGGTATAATACTCAAGACGCTCAATACGCTTCTCTAGTTTGCCGATGTCACGCATTGTGTAACGACGGTTATCTACAGAAGTAATTCTTACATCCTTACTAGTCTGTGTAAATGCTGGGATGTACATGTAGTACAGAGCAATAGCATCACTAATAGGATCTGGTTTAGATGGGTTAAGTGAAGAGTTACCTTCTTTGATGATAAACTGTCCCTTTTGATTTAGGAACACACCATCAATTCTGTCAAGATATTGTGTTTGTGTGAATGAGAATGTAAATTCTAGATTCTTATCTGGAGCAGGAGTGCTCGAAACAATACCACCCGTTCCTGTATAAGATCTGCTGTTTGGTGCAGAAAGAATAGACTTGTTCTGGAAACCACTGACGATTGCATCGTTATCAATCTTTGGTCTGAAGTCTAATACATCTTTAAGATTTACTTTACCTAGAGTTGGAGAGTTGAAAGAAGGAATCTCACCAGCACCAACACCAGCTTCATGTAAGTAGGAGTCTACAGTTACAAAATCTCCATTGGTGTGCTCAAAGTAATCAAATGCAACTACAAGTTGACCTGCAGGTGGTTCAAATCCTGGTTTGATTACAATTCTAGAAATATCATAGATGGTATCTCTTTGACCATCGTCAAATGTAAATCTATTGGTAATGTCAATACCATTGACTAAATTACCATTTCTATCAACAACTGGTGGTTCTGTAGGTGAACCTTCATAAACATATCTTAGTTTATACGCATCAGAGTAACTGTATACATCTAGAGAATCTGTATCATAATCTCTTCCTCTAAATGGAATTACTCTATCACCAGTAGATTCAATAATAATTCTCTTATTAACATTAGCAGTCTTAAGTCTTGGTTTTGCTTTAGATACTTCTAATGTAGCAGTTAGTTTTAATGTAGGATAAGTTCCTCCAATAGGAATAGTTCCAAAGTAATTATTAGGTAGACTTAGTTTAACACTACCAGAAGTTAGACCACTAGCAGCATCTGTAGATGCCTTGATCTCAACTTGACTTGATTTGATGTAAACAATATCACCATCTACAATGTCTGGAGCATCACCTGCATCCAGAACAGTAACAACAAAATTACTTTCACTGAAAGAAACAAATCTTTGTGTTCCAAATGGTAGTTGAGCAGCAAAGGTAATTACACCTTGACCACCAGCACCTGTACTTACAAAATCTCTTCTGGAGAAATACTTGATCTTAGAATCTTCGCTGCTTGCTACAATAGAACTGACCTGTGAAGATCCAGTTTTGTATAGTAATGAACCTTGATTAAAGTTATCAATAGCAGGACGAACTCTAACTACCGTACCGTTTGTGAGGTTTTCTGGTAGGGATCTATCAAAATAAACTCTAGATTTCAGAACACCAGCAGGTGTAGTTGCTCTCTGTACAACTGCTCTCAGAAGTTCTCCAGAATCATCTGTAAATTGAACTAGATCACCTTGCTGTAGAAATGTGGAAGCATCTCCACCAAAACCAGTACACTCAATATATTTTCTTCCTTTGTATCCAGTAAATGTGAAGTCAGTTACAGAAATAACTTCAGAGTATTTTGCCTCATTAATTTCAATATCAGAAGTAAATACATTGTTATTACCAGAACCAAATTCTGCGTAGAATGACTTAACATTTTGTGGTGTGTATGTAGTTACAGCGTCTCTCACCAATACAGGTGTGATTACTGCAGCACTTGGATTACCACCACCAAAACCTTGAATAACTTCTACCAAAGGTGGTTGTGAATATTCAACATTTACAGCATCTCTGTTGATAACCTGAACTTTAAAGATACTGCCACTACCACTAAGATTTACTTTAATTTTTGCTGAGTCATACTCAACACCATCAATTCTCAGAATAGTTCCTTGCACATAGTTCGCACCCTTATCATTAGTGATGAAGTGTGAAATGGTATTGTCTTTTGCAATTCTTAGGGAGTTATTTCCTTCGTCAACAATAACCTCACCACTGACAAAATTACCAAACAACCCTTTAACCATGAGGGTTTTGTTTGATGTATATACACCAGTAGAGGTTCCTTCTACAACACCATATGCTCCAGAACTCAATCCATAAACATATTGCCCTGGCGTGAAACTTCCTGCTGCAGTGATTGGTTCATCAAGTAGAATCTTAGTAAAGAAAGTTGGATCAAAATAAGACAGACTAAAGGTAGAGTTGTACGTTGGATCTCCATTTGGTAGGCGTCCTTTCGAGGAAACAACATCTGTGTCTGTATTGAAACCAGATCCTTTTTCTAACAGAGTAAAGTTACTTGGTTTTGCAATACCGATTACTGGTGTGATAGTTTCGTTGTAGTCAACGATTTGACCGAATGGAATTGATCCTGAAGTTTCTGCGTCAGATTTGCTATAATATAGGTATCTAATTTTATTAGGATCTCCTTCATCATACTCAAGCATGAAGTTATCAAGGAAATCTTTCTGTGCTGTAATAGTAACTTCTAAGAAAGTAACTGTAGGGTCAGAGTTAATTTCAATTCTAGGAACTTTTGCGTAAGAAATTACAGAAACTGTATTGACAACAGATGGTGTTCCAGATGTATTTCTTGCCTGAACAAACCATAGAGTTCCAATTTCATTGACAAAATTATCACCTGTCAATCCAGCAACCACTGTTGCATAGTTGTTCTCAACTGCAATATAGATGGTCTTGATACCTTGATTGATATCAAAGAAAGTTCCTCTTCTGGAAAGAGTCTGTTTTACTGCACTAGATGCCTCTGTATCGTTTAGACCTAGAGAACCATCATTAAATGATGCAGATAGATATAGATCTGGATATGCAGTTAGTTCGCTTCCCTCTGCATTTAGAGGTACACTATTGAATGTGTTTGTAATTCTGTAAGTAGGAAGACCTTTAGTCTTAATACGAATATCTTCTCTGTTAAGAGTTTCTCTCGCTTTATCAATAGGAATGTATTTGGTTTCTTTGTTTACAATTTCAAAACCTTTTACATATGCCTTACCAGGACCAACACTAGCAAGTAGTTTAGAATCTGCATCATCTGGAGATAGACCATTTACTGTGCCATCTGCTTCTAATGGATAGATGCCTTGATTGTTATCTCTCTGGTAGTATTCTCTTACATTAAGAGAGAAATTGTCAACAACATAGTCTCCAGACTCGTCAAATGTTCTTCTAGCTAGAGTTTGCTCTAGTAGATTGTAGTCAGTCTGAGATACTTGTGATTGGATAACACCACTTCTTACAGACAAAAGTTTGATGAAGTTACTATCAGTCTTTTGGTCTAATGCGTATGAAATGAGACTCAGTTTGATACTAAGTCTATGTGCTCCAGGTGCTGAATAATTGGATGATCCAATTGAATTATCATATAGAGAAGCATCCTCTTCTGGAGTTACAATGCTCTCTGAAATTTTAAAACCAACTTTTGCAGATGGTTTGTTGTAATACTTGTCAACAATTAATAGTTGTGCGTCATTTCTAACGAAATAACCATTGACAAAATAGATACCTTCTTCTACTTTAACAGCAGAAGCAAATCCCATAGCAGGACTTTCTATTGAAGAAGTCTCACCTGTATCAGGATTCTCAATTGTGATACTAGTTGGTAGGACACTTCCGTCAGTTCCAACAACCATCAGAGGTGTATTGATGCCGTCTACAACCTCTACAGTTTCACCTTGTCTGAATGTTTCTTCATTACCAGCGTCACCACTAGTTGTGTAGTTTACAAATAAAACATCAGAAGCAGTATCAGTAGCAATTGCAGAAGACACAACAGTTGCTACAACACCAGAAGTCAGACCCCTTACCTGCCTTCCGTCGAGTTGTGTGATGTCATACTTTTTGTAAACAATCTGACCATCCTGATTGACAGGAATCTCAGAAACAGAAGACAGTTTGACATATGGGAGTTTGGTATTGAAACCAACCTCACCAGGAATTACCAGTTCTCCCTGCTTGAAAGCATACTTACCGAACTGTTCAATCTGATTCTGCAATAAAGATTGCAGCTGAGTAAGCTCCCTGCCTTGGATAGCATACCCAGGACGGAAAAGAACTTTATAAAAATTTTTATCAGAATCGAAATCGTCGTAGTAGGGAGCTACATTTAGATTAGTCTTTTGTGGCATCTCAACCAGTCTCTAAGGTGTTCGTTTAGAACTCGATTACTAGCTTGATGTCCTCAATTTGGTCAGCAGCTCTAGTAATCTGTCTTCTATTCTCTATGTATACGATTTCCCCAGAGTTAGGTTCGATTTCTGGTGATGCGAGACCGCCAGTAAACGCAATGTCAGACACGGTTCCATTTTCAGAAGTATCTACATTACCAGATGTTGTAGAAGATGCACCGATAATAGCGTTAGCAGCGTTAGATTCAAATGCTCTAACTACACCACTGTCACTATGTAGTTCAGGTGATTGGTAATACTTCAGAACTCCAGTAGATGCATCCCAGGAAACAACCTTACCGTATGCAGTACCACCTGTTACAGCTTGGAAAATATCTTCATCAACGGTATAATCAGAAGATGCGCCAGTTACAACCATGGAATATGTTCCACGAAGTGTTGCACTGTCAGCAAAATCTGTAGTACCAAAATCATATGGGTCTTGGATGATACCAATGCGACGGAAATCATTATCTACAGGGAAATCGCCAGCGCCTTCATCATAGGTTAGGCGAATGTTTGTCATGATTCTCTTCGCAAACATTTCGTTCTCTGCGTCGGAACCATGTCCTCCTTTTGGAGAAATAACCAATTCAATAGCAGCAGTTCCACTGAATGCACCAGCAGCTGCAGTAAGACCAGAGTCAGTGTAGACTTGTCCAGTCTCAAGTAGTAGATTGCCGTAAGAATATCCAGTACCAACAGAATACATTGATGCCGCTGTAACAGTTCCAGAAGCGTCTGTGGTAAGTTCTACTACAGCACCGCTACCATCGCCCTTAACAGATGTGTAAAGGGTGTCAGAAGCAGGTAGACCGCTGCCACCATCTTTAACTACAGCAACATGGATAGCACCATCAACTGCAAGTGCTTCTACTTGTGTTCTGCTGAGTTCTGTGGACTCAACAATAGGCATGAAGTCTGTAGACAAGAATGCTAGAACATCACCAGTAGGAACAGTGAACATATGTTTCCAGATGTATCCTGCCGTTCCAGCGGGTTCAGTGTAGATGCCATTTGCAAAGGAACCCTGACCAGAAGAAGGTTGAGACTTTGGTTCGTATGTGGCATTCTGACCAGTTGGATTGGCTGCACCTTCACCATTAAAGAGGCACTTGAATACTTCATACTGAGAGTTCATCACATAAAACTTACCTTCGGACAACGAAGATTGTCCTGTAGCTGTATCTTTACCAACTGAACCGCCACCACCAGGGGTAGGAGCGTAGTTAGGACGATACATGTCAAACTTTGGATTCAGAGTTAGGTTCCAGTTGTAGCGAGGAACAACGAGTCTTGCAAATGGTCCAGTGATTCTCTTGGCAGCAATCAGTTCATTATAGATTGCAAGTTTCTCGGAATAGTTGTCTAGTGGAGCAGGAGGTGCTTCTTCGGTGGCGTATCTATAAGTTCCAGACTTGGCAGTAGCACTGGATGTAGCGCCTGTTAGTGTCGTACCAAACGATGGCGTTGTAGTAGCAGTAGGCAGAACATTGTTAACGAGAATACTATTCTCATTGACCTCTGCAACAGTTGCGGACCATCCACCACCTGAGACGGTTTCACCAACAACGAAGGTGCCGCTAATGTTGAAGATCTCTACATAAGCGTCCCATCTTGCAGATCTTCCAACGAAGAAATACATCCTAGTACGAGCAGCATCTGCATCGTTAGCGCCTTCGCTTAAGGATTCTAGGAATTGTTTCGCGTTGAAAATTCTGAATTTTTCTGAAATAATAGCTGCCATAGCACTAGTGCCCGTTTGATAAGACTGAATCCGAGTTATTTATATTTATTTAGGAGAGTAGTCGGATGTACTCTCCAACTGCATGGAACTCTGTAGGAGTGCCATTGATGCCACGATCGACACCAAGTAAACGATCAGATAACTTAGATGTATAAGTCATCTGCTCTCTACCAACCAGGATAGTTCCTGATGCTGGTAGTTTATCTGTATTACAGTAAACAATATTGTTAGTTTCAGTGAAGTCATAATCAACATTCTTGATCCATTTAAACTGACCAATCTGATTGTTGTATGCACTGATATCAAAGTTTGGTTTCAACACAATTCCCTGAACATTAGGATCAGCAGTGCCTCTGAATACATCATAGTATCCGTATCCAGTTTGGAATGCTTTGTTCTGAATTCTGTCTTGAAGGTTAGGAGCATTACTGTCGTTAGCAAATCCAGTTAGTGAATCACCAGAGTAATAGTTATTCAGTACAACTGGACCTGGACCCCATTCAACATAAATGCCATCCGTCTGCAGTAGACTTGTTCCAGGGAAGGTGCCAGAACCGCTAATGTTGCTGCGGAAACTAGTCACCGCATCTGTACCAGCTGCTACAGAAACATATAAGAATACTGCACCATTATATATCTTGTAATATCCATCTGGAGAAGGATCTGGGTATCCAGAAGCAGAAATGTAACTATTATCAAATATATCAGCACCTGTGTATCTTCCAGGAATGTCGTCAGTCTGCAACTGAGTTAAGTAGTCGTTAATAGATCCTGTAACAAATGGTGGTTTAAAGTATGGATCGTTGAATTGATCAATAGTAATTCCATATCTGTCAAGTTCCTCAATTGACAAACCAGACACAGGAATTCCTGCAGCAGAAACAATGTTTCCATAGTTCTGGAAGATTTGGAATGATCCTGCATTAGGTCCAAACTGATCAGGAGCAACAAACTGGTATCCAAATGTTTTTGCAGATATTGTGGTCAATACTGGTTGTGATTCTAGAGTTCTATCAATCTCAATTGTTTTGCGAACTGCATCCGTACCAGCAGATACCGTAGATATAGCGTGAACTTGAGATACAGTAGGTGGGGTGAATACAGTAAACTGTTGCTTGACTAAGAAAGTAGCACTGAAATCAACTTTCTTCTGGATAACCAATTGAACATCAATATCGTTGTATGAGATTGCTGCTTCGGTAGTGTTGATTGATTCAATGCCTCTATTGAACTCAAATGTAATATTAACTGCAGCTGGAGATGCTTTTTTAATTTTATTTGCAAATGCCAGACTTACAAAACTATCAATCTTTCTAGAATTTCCTTTTAGTAGATCATACTTTCTAGCAACAACAATCTTAGGTGCTTCTGTGTAACCAGAACCAGATTCAATTAGAACAATGTCTACAATTTGTCCCTTAGATACAATAACTTTTGCTTTTGCACCGCCGCCTTGTCCATTCTGAGGAACAAAGTGTAACACTGGTGCAGTATCATAACCGTATGCAGTAGTTGGTTGAATAATTCCTTCGTTATAGTATAATGCTAGATCTTTTCTATTCCAATCAACACGAGAAACCTTATCGCCATCCATAACAGCAGTGGCACTTAAACCAACACCATTAGTATTACCATTGTAATTTGTCGTTGTTACAGATCCAAAATACTCAGAACCAATATACTGATTGTCACGGTAATCTTTTGGATTTACAAACTGTGGTAACTTTTTAATAGTTCTGAATTCAAGTTCACCATCAATTTTTACCTTGTCGCCAGCATTTAATCGTGCAAGACCATTCTTTCTAACATAGAATGAATTATCTGCAAGAACGCTGTCATACAACCAAGGAGAAGAATCTCTCTGCATTCTTCTGTTGCCATTTTCGTCCAACTGGTATGCAAGTGTTGCTGTTACACCTGAAAGTTGTACCTCATCTGCATAACTAATGTAATCTGTAGAGAAGTACAATTCAGAACTGCCGTTGAACACTGGGTTGTTACCAGATACAACTAATTCAATAGTACGATCATTTGTTCTGGAAAGTTTTTTGATTTTACCAATGATGTTTACAGTAGAACCATCTTTCTGATATACAAACCTTTCTTTATCGTAGTTTATGTTTGTAAATGTGAATACATTATCGTATTGATTGGGACTAGAGTCTGAAATGGTCAGAGTTAGTCTGTTTAAGTATGTGTTCGGTTCAAAATCGTGTAATGCGATAGATTGATCTAGTTCTCGTCCATACAATAGTATTAATTCAATATTGTTGTAATCATATACTTTTCTAGTAAAACGAATCGCTGGACCGTTGATGCTGTATGCATCACGACGCTGCATGACACCATCAATGAATACAAACATGTATCTAGGATCGTCTACAGTTTGTACATTATCATCTTCTTTCCTAATAATAATGAATGGACCAGCAGAACCATCCAGGATACCTGAGGTATCTAACTTGCATCGCTTGTAGTTACCTACACCATGCATTGCAATTCTTTCTACCGCTAGTGGTTCCTGCACAGTCTTAACATTCTCACCTTGGTCCCAAATTGGAGCTCCACTGAACACAATTCTGTTTGGTGTTTGAGTTTTATCGATAAAATACGCACCATCATGCTGTAAAATGCCACTGATGGACACAAACAGGTTCTCATCATCATCTAGGTCAACAACGCCTCCATCTTCATAATAAAGATCAAAGATTGTATTCTCGTTATTTGTATAATCAGGTAGAGAGATCTCTACAGTTCCAGGTCCAGTAACCAAAGTAGACTTGATACCATCATACAAAGAATCTAGTGCTGAAGCAACTTCTTCACACTCGCTAAGTGTTGCATTGACCAGTAGAGGGTCAGGTAAGATGTTTTTGTTTACATATGTTTTCAGCGTAGTCCAGTATCCAGTAGAACTTTCATTTTCTGGAGTTGCTACTACTCTATTAGGTCCTCCTTGTAGAATAGTTGTCACTACATTGATATAAGATGTAATAGCACTTTCAACATCAGCACAGTATGGTGTTATATTGTCCACTCTGACCAGAGGATCAGTGACTGGAGCAATAATTGTAGAACCAGAGATATTGTTTCTCATAGCAAGAATCATGAGATCGCGAGCAACCTCATTTGCATAGATTGTTTCTAGCAATTCACCTTGAATATGATTTAGTTTGTAGTTGTTGAAATATGCCTCTGCAAATTCAACAACTTTCTGGGTTCCACCCCAGCGAAGTGAGTATACGATAGCATCTACTAGGATGCCAGTATCTCTGAAGCAGAAGTCTTCTGCTTCGACCCATTCTTTAATACCAGTGTTAACTGTAGTAGTTGGTGCTGTATTGTTTGTGAGTGCGTCGGTTAGAATACCGAATAGAGTTGTAACCGCAGAGTTTACGTTTGTGCAGTCAGGAACAAGGATAATACCAGGATCTTGTACTGTACCTCTGTTATTGATTGCTTCGATGCAAAGATCTCTTGCAAAGTTAAAACCATATATCGATTCTGTTCGTTCTCCATCTAGTGCGTCGTGATTTGTGAAATATCTGTTGGTTGCTGCAATAGTGGCAGAGTTTCCACCCCGACCAGTATCTTCAGCAACAGCGGCGATAACAATCTTCAAATCTCTTGCACATTTTTCTGTAGCAAATTCTGAACCATACTTAGTATCCAGTTCCGCAATAGTTTGTGTTACGATGTCTTGTAGATTATCGTAAATAAGTCTTCTTCCATCTTTAAATCTGAAAGCTGCTTCAGGAACTCTAGGATATGTAAACTTAGGATACTTATCATAGATTCTGTGTGCTGCTTCTCTTTGGATGTTAATTTTGTTTGCTTCAATTAGTGTAGAAGCATCATAGAATGTACCATTATTAAGTCCACTCCAAATAAATGTCATCTGTGCATTTGCAGAGACATTAATCTGTCCACTTTGAGGTAGTGAAATAGTATATGTTGCACCCTGATCAATTTGAATGAAAATACCAGGAGCAATCTGTAAAATTGGAGCAGTTGATTGATCAGTAGTTAAAATTTGATTAACAGTTAACTGCTGTAGTGTGTTGGAAATATTGAGAGAAGGTTGACTAATTCTAATAGTTCTCTCGTCAATAATTTCAGTAACAGTTGTTGCTGGATTGAATGCTCTACCAGCACTAATCTTCATACCAATAGCAATGTTATCGCTATTTGATACAGTAACTAAATCTGTACCAGGAGTCCAACTGACTTGTCTGTCAACAAAGTCCCAGTTACGCATTGCCAACTTACAAAGTCTAACAGCGTAATCATATGCTTTGATAGATGCTTCTAATTCTCCGTCGATGTATGCCAGAACACCATCGATAAAATATTTCTCGATAGCATCAATAGTCTTACTGTTACCACCAAATCTTAAATCATGCTCAAGTGCTTCAACGACTAATCCAATGTCTCTATAACACTTAGTACCTAGAGTTCCCCATGATAGGTTTGGATATTCATTTTGAATGTAACCAAGAGTCTCAGATTGAATGAACGCTTTGTTCATTGCTAACTGGTTTGCAGAGTCAATCCATGTACCTTCTCTCTGGTAAATATTTCTGACTCTCTTCAGATATCTTGCATTTAGAGTTGCATTCTTAAACTCAAAATATCTACAATGGAATGTTACACCAGGAACTTGCTGTCCATCTTTAACACTAGGTCCTAATGGAGGTGCAGCAAATGTAATTTTGTTTCCATTGACTGTATATGCTCTTCCAGGTTCTTGTAAGATACCATCAAGAGTAATGGTCAATGCTTGCTCATTATATGGAGAGATAGTAGCACCAGTATTATCAACTAATGTAAATACGGTTCTACCCTCTAGATTTCCACGGTCTGTAAATGCTCCAGTGAAAGCTCCATTTAGATATAGTTCCTTCGCTCTGATCTCTGTCGTATTGAATGTCTCAAGACCAATAGATCCAGCACCACGCTCAATCTTAAGTTGCTCTGTTTTAATAACAGATGTAGTAACTTGCTTCTTGGTACTAACAACAGTGATTTTGTTTTTGTTAGGATCCCAGAGTTGTACGATACTAGTGCCGACTGTCTTCGTATTTGGAGACATAGGTACTGCAGAGTCTGACTCAACCAACACTTCTCCAAATAATTGGAAACCTGCAGGGTGAGTTGTCTTCTTAATTAACTCTCTCCAAGAATTAATTGAAGTACGAGACTTAACAACATACGAGTAATCTTGATAATAGAATGAATCAGTTAGTCTTTGGTTAGAAGAACTAACCACACCTTGGTCATCTTGGAAGCTTCCGATGTTGTCAAAATATGTTTTAATATTTTTATTAAATTTAGAATACGCAATGGTATCCAGTACAGCTGTGTTGCGTCTAGAAATGCCTAAAATTTCAATGTTTTCTCTAAACAATCCAGTGATGTCTTTTACGATCAAAATGTTGGATCCTTTTCTCCAAGAAACCACTTTTGCTCTAGCAGTTTCTACACCAGAATTTGTTTGAATTATTGTTTCGCCAATCCCAAATGCATCTTCTCTAAAATTAGATACTTTGAAAATATAATTTGATCTGATAGTTGAACTTAGAGTCTTATCATTATGGTAAGATCCACCATTGTTAATGATTCTTACATTTCTAGGCAAACCAATTGTTTCACTGGTAAGGTAAACTCTTACATCAGACTCAACAATATTAATTGTTGGTGGAGTAGTATAACCAGAACCAGGATGCTTAACTACAATACCAGTTACTCTTCCCTGATCTTGTACAACTTCCAGTAAAGCATTACCTTCAACAATTGCTTTTGCTTTCGAGTAGTTAGATCCATTGTTAGTTACTACGACAGCAGACAAAGATCCATCTACAATATCTGCTGTTGCCTTTGCAACATATGTCGGTGTTGGTAACACACCAGTTACAATAGGAAGTTTTCTATACTCGGTTCCAGTGTTGATTACATTGACAGTGTTAATCTCACCAACTGAGAACTGAGACATAGAGTTATACTTGATAACTCCTGTTCCGTCATGTGGAGCAGCAATTGTTGTGTCGTATACAATAGATCTTGGTGTAACATATAGTGCAGACTTCTTGCCTTGTAGGGGATCATCTACAACATTAAAGAATCCAGTTTCCGAAGAAGACTGACCATTCTTATCAAAGTAGTAATACTTAGAGTATTGTAATGCTTGTTTTTTAGAATATGAATTATTTGTAAGTCTTGATCCGAAACCAAGTTTTAAATCAACAATCCCACCATTGATTGTTCTTTCTGTAGTAACAATGTTATAATTGATACTTGGAGAAATTTCAAACGCTCTTCCATTCATAGAAGGGTGAGCAGTATTGAAACTATATTTGTAGAACTTCTTAATATCAATTACAGGGTTTCTTGTAAACTCTAGATTGTCAGAAGAAAATTCAAATACAGATTTTGCTGGTTCTATATCTAAAATTCTAACTAGTTTCTGATCAGCACTCTGATCAAAGAATACTGTGCTTAGAGAAACTTCATTGATTGTACTTAGAGTTTGATCATATCCAAATACAACTTCAGCAACTTGAGTTGACGCATCATATTCTTCGATGACTGGATCTCTAGGACTAGATCCAAGAGCAAATCCTTTTGGTAAATTAAATGCAGGTGCAATCTGTGTTAATGCAGCACCATCAAAATGTTCTACCGCAGTAGTTCCTAACTGTCCTCTCAATACAGTTAGTACATTGTCAGTTCTATTAACTACCTTTACGATCTCACTGCCAATTCTGATAAAATCATCTGCAGTGAATCCAGTACCATCAGCTACATTGATATCAGTTTCTTCTGCACCAAGACCAACATGGTCTACACGAATCTGAACACTACCAGTTGTTAGATCTGATTTTGAGAGATAAGCAGCACTAACTGTAAGGACATCACCTCTCTTGTATCCAGTTCCCTTCTTATCCGATCTTGGTGCTACAGATGTTACATATCCTTCAGGTCCAACAACTATACGCGCTGTTGCGTCCTCTCCAGATCCACCAAGTAGAGGTGCCTCTGCATATGTTTGGTTTGGTAGGTAGTCAGCACCACCAGTTAGGAGCGTCAGTTTACCAACACCAGTATCCGTGAGAACCGTTGCAGCAACTGGGATGTTGAACTTAATTTTTTGATAAATTCTACTTCTTACATAGTATAGTGTTGTTGATGATGAATCGTCTGGATTGATATCAACATCAATCACATCATTAACACCAACACCATGATCTTGACTGGTCTTCAGTATTGCAACATTGTTGTTAATGTTGAAAATAATCAAACCACTACTTAGAGAACCAACTTGGGCAACATTAACACCAGGAGTATCAAGTAAATTTGAACTTCTGATAAAATAGTCGTCTGTTGGTGTAAATGAACCAAATACTAGTCGTACTTTTACACTATTCTTAGAAATAGTAGTTTCTAGCACAATTCCTTGTGCAATTACTGATGCAGCACCATCAGTGTACTCAAGCATTGCACCAGATGTGTATGATGCATTCTCATCAAGAATTAAATTTAGTACAGTTGTATTAGAACTGAGTGTGTCTCCAGTAGAAAACTCACCACTTACATTTCTAAGTGCAAATTTCTTACCAGAGAATACATCACCAACAATCTCACCAGACGCACCAGTTACATCTTGAGTGATAGTATCACCATCAAACAAATATGCAGTGTTGGAAAGATTGACCAGTAGCGCCTTTGTAGATTGAGACTCAATAGACTCAACTTGTTTTCCTTTTACAGAAGATACTTCTGCAGTGGCACCAAAACCACTGGTAGATGTATTGTCAATGAATACTTCAGATCCTACAGAGAATGTATCGACACTAGAATAGATCTCAGCACCAGATACATTACCTCTTTCGATATCTTCAATAACTGCTACTGCCAGTTCACCATTAGCATCGATGTCAGCAGTTCTGAGTCTCGTAGAAGTCTTAGGAATGTCAGTATGAGACAATGCCTGTGTATAGTTTGAATCTCTAGGAATAGAATAATAGTTGTCTCCTAGGATATATGGGAACTGTGGGTCGTCATTACCATCAACAGTAATGAAGTATGCATAAGTTCCTTCTGGGTAGTCTGGAGTCACACAGAATCTACCATTGTTTTGATCTAGGTGTCCACTCTGGTGAACATAAGTATAATCTTCAAAAAATGAACCTAACGGATAAGTAGCAACAGCAGGTCCATTACTTCTTGCAATATTTTTAGTGTAACTAGAATCCATTCTTACAATGGAACTAGTAGGATCTAGAGCATCAGAAAAACCAAAAGCACCGTAAATAGGATTGCCATCATAAGCAAATCCTAAAATAGGAGAGTGGTTAGATCCATTATCGTTTTGTCTCAAAGCAGTTGGTGATGCATAGTATGCATACCCATAATCTTGAGAGATATCTTTGTTTTGGATAGCATAACCATTATTACTATCTAACTCAGACGAATATAGTTCATAACGATTCTTAGTCCATTGCAATACTTTAGATTCTGCAATAGCACCAGAACCAACAGCAATAACATCTACACGAATGTTCTCTGCTGTATAACCGCTACCTTTATTGATCTGAATAAAATCAACTAGTTGACCTGCAGGAGAAACTACAGCAGTGTAGTCAGCAAATCTTCCTTTACCTGCTAGATCTATAATTCTGATGACTGGTGAGGAAGAGTAGAACTCACCTGGGTTCGATACCACTAAACTAGTGATTTCACCATTAGTAATGATTGGTGTTACTACACCGTTTCTACCAGATACAACTTCTACTTGTGGGTTGCCTTGATAGTTGCCAGGATTGTCTACTACAATAGACTCAACAACCTGACCTGCCATTTTTGCTCTAGCAATACCAGCAGCACCGTCTACTAATACAAATGGTTCTCTTGCATAACCAGAACCCCTGTTGAGCACAGCGATCTCTTGTAGTGGACCATTGAATACTTTCTCAGTATCCTTGGCACTCATTGCAACAACACCATTTACAAAGATACCAACATCTCTATCGTTGGTTTTGTAAATCTCTGTGGTGCTTGTAGGTTGCTTTGGTATAATTCTTAATTGACGCTGATCCTTAATAGGAACATTCAATGTGAATGGGTGATCAGGGAATCCAGAAGATGCAATGTAATAGTCTGTGTCATCCTCGAAAACTGCAGATACACCAGAGTTTAGTAGTGGTAAACCAGATACTTTACCACTTGATAGATTCCATCTAATATTATTCTGAGAGTCAACAATTTTTTGATTCGTTGTCTCAAATCCTGGTCTAGAAATTTCTAGTTTTTCACCAGCAACTGCATATGGTTCTTTAGTCTCAGATTCTACTGAATATAAGACACCTAAGATTAAAATTGAGTCTGTACCTACATTGACTTCAGCAGCGTCATATACAAGACTGCCCGCAGTGTAAGAAGAACTGCCAGATCTGGTCTTGATGGTAAATTGATTGACATTTTTAGTTTCAAATGTGAAGACTTCGTTCTCAATGTAGAACTTACCAGTCTCACCCCATCCCATAGTAGAAAACACATCAACAACTGTGCTGCTGATGTCAATGTCTTCTGTTAGTTTTGTTTTAGATGAAATTACAAAGTCACCATTGACAGTTTCTTCTGCCAAGATAAATTCGTATAAATCAATACCGTCATATGTACCAGAGAATAGTACATTGTCGATGGTAGCAGAAGCGTAGTTACCATCTAGGTTTTGGACGATTTGTTTTCCAATAAATGACTCTGGAGAACCAGAAATGATTTTTACTTTTAGAGAATAGTTATTAGTCCATGTAGACTCAGATGACTTGAGTGTATAATCTCTAGGATATAATACCTCAGGGTTCTGGTCATTAGGAACTAGACATTTGAACAAAAACTTGATAGAGTTCTTTGTTCCCTTAGATTTGTAAAAATCACCGATGTTTTTGATCAGTGTTCTTTGATCAACCTTCTCATTTAGAAATGCTATAGGAAAGTCTGGTAAGTATTGTGCCTCGAAACTCTTCACAAGAGCAAAGAGGAACAGATTACTAATATTTTGTACAGTAGAACCATTTGGGTGGTCTGCTGCTTGTGTAGTTACAAATGTAGACTCATTATACAGATCTCCCAGTGTAGTGTTACCACTTACACCTCTGCTTACATGGAGAAACTTTGTATCGGTTCTTTCTTTGTAAAAACAAATTTCGTCGTTTACTGCTAAGTATCCTGATGTAGGAAACGCAGTGGCATCTACTACAGTAATAGTAGTATCAGTGTCTTGTGCAAATTCTGCAAGTTTAGTCTCTTGCTGCAGAATTTTCTTCTCATAAAAATCAATATTACGATATGTCGCAATATTGTTTGCAATGTCTAATGGTTGCCCTTGTAATTCAAGCTGCTCATAATACTTCTGCACGAACTTACCAAAAAGTTCGTACTCATCGCTGATAAATGCTGGAAGTTGATCTTCAATTAAAAGAGAGATCTTATTAGCAGTTTTAGGCATCTACTACTCTTTATATGCGACGAATTTACTCTTAGCAACATCAACATCCAGATATGCTTCTCTAAGTACAGAAACATCATCTGACGCTGGTTTTACACGCAACTCAATACGATTGTCTGAGAAACTTCCTTGGATAATAGTTAGATCATACATTTTGATCTCACCATGAACATAATCAATGTCACCCAGAGAGTCATTTAAGACAATTTTTTCACCAGTCAGTGCATCTAGTCTATATAGGACAATTTTGCCAGATCTATCCTCTAGATACACGGTATAGTTTGGATACTCAAGGGTTACGAATCCACTGGATGATACAACTGGATCGTCACAATCCGTTAGGAATTCATTCTGGTAACAGATCTCATAATATGATGTAGCATTTAGTTGTGCATAGAAATCTTTTCTGAGAGTTACTTCCGTCAAGTTTGAATTGATTGCTCTATCAGCATCGTCAATCACACCAACGAATTTGGAGTATCTGAACTTACCATTAAACTTCTCAGTATCAGAAGTTTTTAGATACTCTGTAATTGCACTACTGACTTTAGAAGCAACATCTCTTGGTAGTAGATTTGTCTTTGTTCCGTTGTAATAGATCTTGGAAGACAACTCCACATATAGAATAGATGGATCAACCAATACAGGTCTTACGGAACCCACTGAGTATTGCTTCAGATCCGCCTCAATCTGTCTCTTTGTGAATTGTGATAAGAACGATGCATCAGATGGTTTGATGGCAATGAAGACCTTACCGTAGGCAGGAGGGACTTGATCTTCTCCACCAAATACAATGATGTCGCTGATCGCTGGATATACATTACGAGCGATTACTTCATAGTCACTGCTTGTGACTGCTCTGTTTTGAGATGCAAAGTATTTTGGTGCAAGATACTTGATTTTGTTAATGCTCTCAATATCTTCACCACCAGATGCCTTCGAGACTGTAGTGATATTATTTACACTGTAAGGAACAGAGAGAACACCTACATCATCTAAGAAGACACCTGCAAATGAGAATGTACGCGCACCATTAGACTCTTTTCCATTGGTCCTCACATAGTTCATCTCAACAACTTCGCCGTCTTCTAACTTACGACCTAGTACACCATCACCAAAAATAACTTGATATCTCTCATCTTCAATTTCATTGACAAAAAATACCTTAGCATCCTTATCAATACTAGGATCTAAGATGTTGTCAACACGCTTGTATGAATCATTGATTGTACTAGTCTCAGATTGAAATACATTTACCTTCAATGTATTCAAGTCTGCACTAGAATTCTCAATTAAAAACTTTTGAGACTCAGATACACTATTGACTACAGTTCTTGACTTAACCTGAGTTCCTTCTACCAATTCTACTTCTGTAAATGTAGCAACACCGTTTGCTACTTCCGCCCTGGTATCTTCAACTACAATGTACTGATATACACTGTCATCGTAGTTAGTGATAAAACCAGTTCCCTTCTTCAGAGTGATAAACCCTGGTGCGTTGTTAGGGATGCTAACATTAAATGATAATACTGTCTTTGGAGCAGTAATTGACTTCGGTGTGTATCCTAACTGTTTCGCTAGTGTAACAACATTGTCTCTCAGTGTTGCACTATCGAGAAACATCTCGTTTACCACCATGTTCGTATTGAACGCAGTGTAGTATGTGTTATACGCTAACACATCTAATAGTTGACTGAGCACAGAACCATCAAAGTCATAGTCTGTGAAATCAGACTGCGCTCTCATGTATTCCTTTAGCGCAGTTTTAATCTCAGAAAAATCTAGATTATTGAGCTGAGTGTATGGCATTTATCTTGTGCGGGTCAGGAAGAACTCTACAGCAATTGGTGCAATCTCTGTACCAACAACCTCAAATGACAACTCCACATTAAAACCATTATCATTATAATTAGGTGCTGTGTTTATTTGCACAATCTCAATTCTAGGTTCAAATGTTTTTAGTGTTTCACGAATCGATGAATTAATAAGTGCTGCAGTAGCAAAATCTAATGGCTCAAATAAAAAGGAGCGAAGACCACTCCCAATATTGGGTTGGAATGGTCTCTCTCCTTGATCAGTTAATAGTAATGTTGTGATCGCTTGTTTGATTGCGGCAGCATCCTTAGTAACAACCAGATCATCAGTAACTGGATGCTTCTTAAAACTAAGATTCAAATCCTTGAAGGATTGTGTCAGAGCTTTTGCCACAATATAAGTAGAAGATTACTTCTTATTTAGTCACTCCGTCCAACGCTCAACAAAATCGTCCATATCCTTCTTACGACGCTTTTGATCTGCAATTTGCTTAAGATACTTTTCACTGTCAACTTCAGTGATCAGTGTCATGCCGCTACGAATAAACTCATCACCTTTATCTACAGATCCGTCCAGGTGTTGTGGATGTCCCATCATTTGTTCTCCTCCGTTAGTAGTTGTGGATCAGAACTTTTAGTGGGGTTGCTATCCCGTTCTGCTGGTGTGGTCCAAAAATAATCATCGGTGTCTCCAAGGCGTCCCCAGGCGGTTCCGTTCTCTACTTGGTATTCTATAGTCGATACCTTGAAGTCGGGCATCAGGGGCGTCTCAGGTGTGATAGAGAGATCGTATACACGCATCCTATTATTAGGATACAAAGCAAACTGACCATTCTCTAATGCAATGCAATTATGTGACTTGTGCTCGGCGGGCACTTCACTCACATTATTATCTATAACATCAATGTTCGCGTGATAGTTATCTAATGTAAACAAATACTCACCGCGCATCAAACCATGGTCTCTAGTTCTCAATTCAATATCCATAGAACTAATAAAACCTTTATTGATGCATCCTACACCGTAGTCCATACAGTTCCAGAATTGTAAATTGGGTAAATCCATATCTACATTCGGAGTTTTCGGCGTTCGGAGGAACGCGCTTATCGGTAACTTATCATACAAAGCACCATACTCAGGTAGGTAAGTCTCAAAGTAAAAAGCACGCCCAGGTATCGACTTTGCAGATACCCAGACGCCTCTAACAAACTCACCATGCCCATCCTGATGGTCGCGAAGATATTCTCTACGGACCCATACAGTCACAGCAGGCAAATTACAAATCAGATTCATTTCTCTGTTTTCGGATAGTATACTTCAACATATGAATCACACTTAGGACAGTGGAGGTTAGTTACAAAACTATAATCTTCGCAGAGCTCACAATCAGTGTCTCCACCCCAGATAAGTTCTGTATCACAATGCCAACATCTCACCTGCCCTGACCGCGATAACGCTTGCGCTTGCCGTTGCGAGAGGTGGCACTATATTTCGTGTGCTGCCCAGAACCCTGACGAGTGCGCTTGGGTTTGGATTCGATGGTGGGTCCGCCACTGAGACCAACTTTTGCTCGAGCCATAATTTAGGTTATTGTTTTGTACCGATTAGTATTGTAGGATAAGGAGTGACTCCTGTCAAGTCCCTAAACTTAGGTGTGCCACTTGGAGCATTGACTGTATCACCACTGACAACGACTCGCTTGCCTTCAAAGAAGACAGTGGTGTTGACCTTCCCAAGGATGTTGAGACGCTCCAACGGTGGTGGGACAGGTGGTAGTATATTAGGCCATGTTCCTGGAACAGGTAGCGGTGGTCTGTCAGGATCGACAACCAGCATCGGCACACCTGTTGGTGCTTCCTTTGTAGCACCTGTTCGCAATGTCTTTAATTCTGTTGGATAGTTCGCAGCACCTTGAATAGGATACGCTGGATACTGGGCGCTGATCTCATTCCTAGTCGATGGAGAGTCCAACGCAGCTCCAGTAACAATCGTACCCTCTAGAGGGTAATCTATACCAGCAACAGGCGAATCATCAGTTGACATACTTACCCATCATTCTGATTTTCTCATATAGATCATCCAATGCTTCAGAGATCTTCATGTAACTCTGGGAGTGGGGCGGCTTGTACATCAATTGGGGGTTTTCTAAAGCCTTCACCCTCAGTTCCAGTCTCTCTAATTTCTCGTGCAGCTTTAGGAGTAGCTCTTTGCACTCGTGCGTCGTCAATTGGGTTTCTTGAGTCATCATCTTGTCCAGTGAATCGTTGTGCTGCAGCTGCTTCAAATTGATCGCAGAATGCATCGAAGTTATTCAGTATATCTTCGTAGAAGTTGTTTTTGGTCATAGTCCCATCATCTTTCCAAATGTGGTTGCTTTTCCCCTCCCTGGAAGATCCTTCAGTGGATCGTTTGCAGGGTCCTTGCTGAACCTCAGGTCCATTTCCAGATCATGGAATTTTTTCTCCAAGGCGTCAATGCGCTCATTGATTTTTCTCAAGGTATATGTTAGTTCAGAATCCATAACGACTTTTTGGGCGAATTTTTTGCTGGGAAATTTTTTTAGATTTCATGGTTTTAAAAAAACCATTTCCAAATATATTTATCGGTCGCTGGGGAACCTTTGTAGGTTAGGAAGGACCCATGTTTTTCGCTTGGCGCCCCTTACATATAACAAAAGGGGGCAAATCACTGCCCCCTTAGTGTTAATTAGTGGACTTACAGTCTGGGCTCGCCAGTAAAGATGTAGGCGCCGCAGTCCATGCCACTATGTGATCACAACTCCCACATCATTTCATTCATTTCATCTGCATCAATCGCGGGGTCATTCCACTTAACGCCGTCACCTGTCTCACCCAACATGCGACCGATCTGTCCATCCATCATGCAACGGACGAAGCAGTCCCATGGGGTCTCCAGTGTCTGGCGATAGGTCACACATGCCTTAGCGGTGTTGTAGAGAAACTCATCGTTGCCGATCCAGAGGGAAGCGTTCCAAGTTTCGTAGTTTGCCCAACCGTTGTAGGTAGTGTCGCTCATGATGTCCTTTGTTGTGTATGTACTAATTATAGGCGGGCATACAGGAAGTGCCACCACGCATGTGGCAGTTTACCCACTGTCCCAATGACCTGTCCCCTGCGATCATCAATGCTAAGATGTCACGCTTGCGAGTCTTGAAGGTGTACTCTGCCGAAGGGGTCTTAAACCAGCGCACTCTACAGGTGCCCGTGAAGGGGTTGACTCTCAGCGTCCACACGCTGCGGGAGATGCTGGGAGAGGTGCAGGAAATGTCAATCATAAATGGGGGCGAACAGTTGGTAGTAGAAGTCGTCGAAAATTTTGAACTGGTAGGAGGTCTCTGTTAGTGCGTCATCCTGTCCAGCGTTCCAGCAGTCTAGCACTGCGTCGTAAGTTTTTTCTGTCATGGCGGGCATCAGTGGCGGTCGCTGATGTTCCAATATCCCCAGTTGTCATATCGGGGGGCGGGTTCCAGACCCTGACGCACACGCTCGCGGTATGCTGTCTCTGCTGCCATTTGCTTTCTGATGCTGTCCATCGCTGCTTGCATGATGGGTGAAGGGTTCTCATTGTGAAGGAAGAGACCGTCTTCTGATTTGATGAGTTTGGTTTTGTTCATGTCTTTATTATAGGGGGCGCTGCCCCTAATTGGTGACAGGGTAGACCACTTCGTCAGGTGTCACACGAACCCACTTCATTGCTGCCTGTGTGCCTATCTTCCAGATCATGGCGTCTTCACCCAGTTCAGCGGCGAGACGGTAGGCGGCGTTCATGTTGGTGGCATACTCGCAACCGTGCCCGTCCAACTTTGCCCACGATGCAGGTTGCACAGCGAAGAGGCGCTGTCCCTCGGTTGGTCGTTTGATTTCGTTCATGCTGCTTTGTTTAATTGTTTTGCTATGTTGGACGCCACGAACGGGCGGGGTCGATATGGTATGGTTATTTGCTTACCCGAAGGGTGGCGAAAAACCATGTGCTTTGATCCGTTACGGTGCAGGACCCAGCCCCGCACCTTTGCAAGTTTGACCAATTGCTTTGGCGTCATGTCAGACGAAGGCGGTTTCCGTTTGCAGTTCAGAGATTAGCACTGCTTCCTGACGGAAGGCGCGTTTGTAATCATTCGCAACATCTACGAACAGAGGCATCATCTCAGCGACCTGAGACTCAGGCATCTCAATGTAGAAGATTTTGGTCTCCTCCATCTCACCTTTCCAAAAACCGACGCCATCGATGAAAGTACCGAATTCAAACCGTGGCATGATGCTAGTACGGATGAACTCGTTCATCATTCCGTCGCTGACTTTGCCACTGTCGGGGATGTTGCGTCCCATTGTGATTTCGAGTCTGATCATGCTGTCCTTTGTTGTGTATACAGTTATTATAGAGGATGGGGCAGACCTTGCTACCCCTACTGTGCCACTACCACAACTGGTCTTCAAACCGTTGACGGGCGATCCATTCGCAGTGTTCAATGAGGGCGGCGTCTGTCATAGTGTCCGCTATGCCCGATTGCTTCATTGATGCCATTTCCTCGTCATAGAATTCTAATAGCATGTCTTCATGATGGGGACTACTCATATTCACCCCCGTGAAATGCTTCATGTGCATCTAGGACGAAATCAATAATTTCATCTGTAGCACTGCAACTGAATCTATCACAGAACCAGTCGAGGGTCATTTCTGCTGACCACATTGTGTCTAGCATGAATGCTTGAAGTTCAAGCAGGTTGTCATCGTTGATGACTGCGTTGATGTTTTGTCTCATGTGCTTATTATAGGGCAAGGGGTCAGCAGTTCAACCCAGGCTGTGCCACTACGGGAACTGGTCCGTATATGTGGTTCATTAGGTCCCGCACTCTCTCGCGGTCTATACTGTCACCGTCACCCCAGTCCCAGTGATCCATTGCATCATTACACCTGTCGAGGTACATTAACAATGCATAGGAAATTTGTTCCTTAGTTCTGTTCTGTGCATACATGCCACCCTGACCATAATAAGAGTAGACATAGTTGATGAATTCGTTGAAGTCTTTCATGTTAATTAAGCAAATAGTGGACGCATGTACTCTTTAAATTCCTCGCGCTTAGCATCAGCAAGGACCTTTAACTCTGTTTCAGAGAGATGCTTATATCTGAAATCTGCTTTCATCTCATCATAACATGCCTGACTTATTCCTTTGTCAGTGATGTCATATTCATGAAGTTGAATGTGCTTAAAGAACATAATAAAAAAATCCTGTACATCTATACAATAGACGATCAGGATTTAAATGCAACACATAGTGTGCCACTTTTAAGATTGGACGGTGTAGTCAATTTCTACATTGCTTTGTGTGCTATCATCAAAAAAGAGTTCATTGTCATCCTGTAGAAGTGATTCAGCAATCATTTCTTCATTAGTCATAATACTCTCCCTAGAAAATACACTACTAATTATAATGCTTAAGCACCTTTTTTGTCAATATAAAAATAAACCACGGCAAAAGATGATCGTTCGTCGATGTCGGAACGTACTTCATTATTGTGGGGGTAAGGGTATATTAAAAAGGGGGAGCAACGCGGCTCCCCCATATATTATATCATGCTGCTCTGAATTCGTAACCGTTGATGAACTGGTATTGCTTACCGCCATCCATCACATACCACACAAAATCTTTCTGAAATACGCCATCAGTGAAAGCGTTACAGAATTGGTTGATGATTGCATTAAGTCTAGACTTAGTGGTGTTGGATTGCCATCCACCATCAAAGATCTTAACGAAGTCATCACCAAGGGTAGCGATGTGGTTGCCGTGCAAATGTACATAGGTCATGCCGTTGCAGTTGGTGACTTCTGTGTTACCAGATCTCCAATCCTTGCAGTTGGCGATGGCGCTGTTCATTTGCTGTTCAATCTTACGCATGAGAGTCGGTGTTGTGTTGACTCTTTTAATATGACACAAAAAATCGAGGTGTGCAACCACTAGTGGACAGTTCAATAACTGTCATAGTATTCATCGACCTCGCGTTTGAATTTGTTAACCTTCTTTTTGGATTGCCGCCGAATGTTTTTCACTTCATAACCGAAGTCTTCAAAATCATCCTGCAATTCTTTATACTTACTGGACTCGTACTTACCGTGTCTCTTACCCATGGTCTAGTTTGTATTACTCTACTGCCGAAAGTGATAATTATTTAGTTTCAGTTAGATATCCATCTTTAATCTGGGCATGTAAGAATTTACCCATAGATCCATTGTCTCTGAACAACACTTTCAGGATCTCTTCTTGTAGTTGTTCGACGAATAGTTCAGTATTTTTAGCAATAAATGAGTATTCTTTACTATTATTGCTATTATACACAATTTTGACAGTATTATCAACGATTTCAACTGATTTTACAGCTGAACTGTTGAATTTATCGTAAATCATGACGCTTTTGTCTTAAATACGCAAGTGGTTAAATGTTAAAAAATGAAAAAACTCAAAAATCTTAAAATTTAACTTTTTAAGAATTCTGAAAAACTCAAAAAACGCAAAAAGTGAGATTTCTGTATTTCCATGAATTCATTATAATGGCATTCTGAGGATTTTGGAGGTTTGGGTGTGCCACTTTGAGGACTGGCACATTCTCGGTTGACTTTCGATAGGTCGCGTGCTAAGCCAGCATCTCCAGAGTACCTTTACAGTATCTTCACAGTATCTACACAGCGTACATGGTATATTTTTTTATATATTTCTAATATATTTGGTATCACCATGTACAATCACTTAAATCCCTTACTATCACTGGCGCGGACAGGAGGCAAATCATTAACAATTACATGTGACAGGTGCTTAGTCTTTGACCAACCGAACCAGTATGATCTCATCTGTTCATAGTCATCAAATGTAAGTGTTTTTTTGTTCTTAAACACTACTGTGTAAGTGTGTCTATCATACAATCCATCACTTGTTTGAGTGTAGTATTGTGGATCAGAGGGTTGGATCAATTGTGTCATCGTATTTGGATGCTCGTTTACCTTTGTATACTAGATCATCATAGTCACGAGGGAAACAACAAACTAGTATGTGATCTTTCTTATGTTGTGATAGACCATCGAGTCTAGGTTTAGTTCCTATCTCTATTGTGACATACTCATCACATGAGAAATAGACCCATCCTTCTAACTCTTTCCATACAACATAGTCATTTACTTGCGGTTTGTATGTCATGGGTGTAATGACTTCCATACTGCTTCAATGTGCATGTTACCTTTAATGTATCCACTTACTATGATAGTAATAGTGAATAAGAATACTGCTACTAGTGATAGTACGAGTGGTACTGTTGGGTTAGCATTAGTATTGTTCGCCATCTTTTGCTTTAGCGGCGCTGTGTACTGTTTCGACTACTGTGTATATCATTTCAGTAGTGGGCGACATGTTGGTGGTCACAATGATCAGACCAGCAACAGCGATGATGGCAGATGTCCACCAATAGTGCTTTGTGATCAGGGTCGTCATGATGTAGTGTCGTATAGGTATATTATACCATAGATGGGTCAACTGTGTCGAACATATCGTTGAATCCTGACTCCACCAGTCAGTGGGTCAGTCAATGGTACACTGGTGTGACACATCAATTTGTAGTCTCGTGGTTTAAGGTTGGATCGTTCGATCTGGTCAACAGCATGGTCAAAACACATGAACCATGATAGATTGAATTTGTCTGTTCGTGGTTCGAGACGCCATGGCATACTCCTCACTGGAAATAGATCTGTGTCTTTGCATCGAGTATGCTTAACACCACGATCTTTTGTTTTAGAACCACTTACCTTTCGTTTTGAGGAAGTCTTTTGTTGTGTGGCGAGTGATTTCAGGTTCTTGTCCAGACTTTGTTGTGTCTTGGATGATGATACTGTCGCCTTCGACTTTCCACTCGACTTCTGTACCCGCTTGCCACTGGAGTTCTTGGAGGATGTAGTGCGGGATCGTGATGTAGAGGTCTTTCGTGTCGTCATACTGTTCAATCTTGAATGTATCCATTCTCAGTTAACCATTTGCGAGTGAGTGGTGTCGGTTCATATTCTGTCCACATGGACCCACGAGCACATGCCTGGAGTGCTTTCATAGTCATGTCCTCTGTACGACCTGCCCATTGTGCTTCCGCTTCCCATGGTACAGCAGATGCGGGATAGGTGCGCTCTGCCATGACACGCCAGATCATAGGGACATCTTCCTCTGGTTTGATAATAGCAATTAAACTATTATCAATGGTGCCTGCCATACAGTCCTGAGCAGCGTGCCATCCTTCATGTCGCATCAATTGCATCAATACATGTGGTTCATTCATGTATCTCTTATTGAGATATACATTGTTACTCACAGTATGATACACACCACGATGCATGATGGGAAAGTATCGTGAGTCAGCAAGATATACTTTGATGCCAATCTGATTCATTGTCATCAACATATTGTTGAACTCATTGGCATGACGAGTGAATCGTTCTGGGTTATCATACTGTGAACTAATGTCCAACAGTGAGAACACTTCATCTACATCCTTCTTGCATTCTCGTACAAGCATACAACCCATTGAGTCCATGCTATTGTATCCTTGGGTGATTTTATCCTCACCTGCATTGACACTGGTAGTACCTAGTAGTAGTGCTGCTGCGATTGTGTTAAACAGTCTGATCCGATGTGCCATAGTGATAAGTATAATTCAAGAATGCATTGATGTTTGGTTTAACTCCGAGTGACAAGCAGCACTCATACCATGAGTCAAAGTCCGTCTGGAGTGTCTTGCTCAGAGCAATTTGGACATAGTTTTTTGATGGTGTTGATGTCATGTAGGATTTTCTCTGCGAGTGCTTTGTCACCATCGGCATACGCTTTCATGTAATTAAGTACAAGAGAGCGTAGTTGCTCCTTAAGTTGTGAGTTCGTCATACAGTGCTACGAGTTCGTCACTATTGTAAAAGTGAGTTTGCTCGTTTATATAGTTGTTGGGGTCCAACCACTCAAACCACTCATCAGCAAAACAAATAGCATCATCAGTGCGATTGTCAGCGATCAGTTCACGAAACCGTTCTACTACCCACTCACAGATAGCATCACGGTTCTCAGAGATTTGCAGAGCGAATTCGTTGTTCATTGCTTGTTAAGAGTGAGTTGGTTGTTCAGGTGGTCGTAGGAGACAAACTCTGTCCCTCGGGGCAGAGACTCAATGATAGCACGAGTGAACTCAAGAGTAAAGCGTGACTGGTATTTCCAGAACAAACGATACAATTTGTTATGTGGTTCAACAATGGTGTCCACTCGCACAGTATACTCACCACGAGTGTATCGTGCTGGGAATGGCATCAGCAGTTCTTTGACATGACTGACAACAACAGGAGAGCAGCGTTGCTGCTTGTTGACTTGATTACCTAAACGCAAACTCATTTTACAAATACCTCTTTGTTGAATTCTTTAGTAAGATCTACTGTCTGTTTGAGTAGATTGCAGATATGAATCACATAGTCTGCTTCATTGTCATCCATGCCACGCTCAAAGTCGAAGTCATAGGATGCGTCCCAATCGGGTGTGCCATCCATCTTAACAGGTGCTCCGTACATATATCCATCTTCTTCCATCGCATATGCGTTGCCGTCAGCAACAATGTAGAAATCTGGGGCGTTCATGGTTGGTAAGTGTGAGTTGGTATGATAGTATTTTATAAAAGAAATGAGCGTTTGTCAACTCATGTAGAGATAACCTCCCGCCCAATCAGCAACTTCAAGACAACGCTCGCGGGATTCTTCATTCAAAAGATTGTAGCGAACATATTTGGCAGGTCCTTTCCAACCTGCTGGTTTGTAGACATCACCAGTGTTACGATCGATGAATGCATGTACAGACTGAGAACCACTAGAGTCCTTCATGATAAGTTTGTAATACTTACGACCTTTGTCAAGGTAGAAGTCATAATCAGCATTGCCTGCCTGGAGAGAATCGATCTGAGACTGGTGATAGTCAATGCTATGCTGTTGAGTAGCATTAGCAAGAGAACGCTTCTGACTACGGATGCTATACTCAATGAAGTCGGTAAGCAATGCCATGCACAGTTCGTGACTGTGTTGGGTAACTTGTGATTGTTGAGCAGTTGCGGTGGTCATGATGCGTTCTGTGTTGTGTATACAGTTATTATAACGGTCAGTTGAGCAGTGCCAACACCTCAGGTGACAGTTCCTCAACTGTCCACTGGTCGCTCAGGTCAGGGATGTCATCATCCCAATCTACCTCAGCAGAATCAATCAGGTCAAGCAGTTTACGATCGAGCAGAACTTCAGCAACGGTAGTCATAGTAATTTGGAGAGACTAATGAACAGTAGAAAAGTGAGCATGATTACCACATCATACGATTTAGTGCGTATGAAATATGGCAGGGAGACTAGATCTCCTATAAAGTGGAGTGCGACTCCACCAATTACGCTAACATGTAACACAACAAAGTATGCTACAACTACACACGCACTGCCTGCAATGCGTAGATTGACATCATAAGTCATGGGCGAACAACCACATCAGCAGGGACACGAGAGACTGTGTAACGACGGATCTGACTGCCATACTCACGCCATGCCTCTACAGTCTCGTTCACGATGCGATTGTGTTGACGATCCATACCCTTAGCAGTCTTACACTTACGCTCCTTACGGAAATAGATGATGGGATGCTGGGGTGACTCGAAAGTGTCGATCTCGATCTTGTAGTGGGAGTAGGTCATGACCTGTGTTTCGCTGACTCCGTTAGTATAGGTCAGGTGGCGTCGTTGAGGGCATTGGATAGACACTCCTGTAAGTGTCCCTCAAGTGCAACATCATTCACATTGTGACGAATTGCAAACGATTGACTGTCATGTCGGTTCATAGACCACATACTATCAATCAGGAACCTAATCTGATCTGTATTCAGTTCAATCTGTAATGTGATAGGTTTGGGTCTTACAGGAAGTTCAACACCGAAGGTGTGAGCGGACGCAAGATCTGCATCGCTGTATAAGGGGTCGTTTGACATAGTTCTACTGGGTCGTTACCCATGCGCTTTGCATTAATGGGTGGATAGAATTGTTTGCTTTTTTTGTGGTAGAATCCCCAAATTGTAGAAACAGATGCACTGTTAAAAATGTATTCACGATGATGGCGCAACCATATAGCAATAACACCGCGTTTGTGTTCCTTAAATTCATAAGAGTATCCATCTGGTGGTTTATGAGTGAATTCTATCATGTGACACAAGCAAATGGGGATCCGTGTACAGGTTGTGTGTGGAAATCAGTGACACTGTATCCATAACCATGAATACGAGAGTTTGCTTCCTCACGCAATGCCTTACGAGTGATTATAGACCGAGAGATGGTCTCGATGCCATAATATTTGACATGCTTAACAATAAAGTTAGGAGACACATGTCCGTCTGCCGTCATGCATGGATAGAAATCCACTACCATGTGACCTTCAGGTGACTTGAGTTGCATGGGGTTGTTCGCTTGACTCTTCTAATATACATGAAAAAGGGGCGGTTGCCCACCCCTTGTGCCACTAAATCAACTGTCACTCATACAAGGGATGACATCGATAGGACCTGTTACCTTTGGATCGTTCTCTAGATGTTTAATGAAATTACAAATGTCATCTAGATCATACATTACAACACGCTGTTGTGCTGAGTAACCTTTCTTCTTTAGTTTTTTCCAAGTAATAGCGTACTTCTCAATCAAAGTGATGAACCTCGTTGGAACTTGGCGATGTCTGCCAGTGTGATTCTAGCAGCATAGTTATATGATTTACTGCCATCATCATGCTCTGTAACATCCTGCTGTGCTGCCAAGTGACCATATGCGTCATCAAATGCATCAGCAGGACGGTGACCCTGCATCAGATCATACAAATCAGATGCTTTATCAAGTTCCTTACGATGATAATCAATGTTATCTTGAATTGCCATCAGCATCTGCTCATAGCAAGCGCGAGCATCTAGAGTATCATCATTAAGATAATCATCAACACACTCTTGCATACGCTTATTTCTCTGTTGTGAATAAGATTCCATTAATAAAACTCCTGGTTACGGCGTGAATCCAAGTATGCGAGGATTTCTCCGCGCCATTCGAGTAACTCATGATAACATAGTTGCTCATGTGCATCTTCTCTCAGTTCATGGTCTGGTTTGAGGACACTCTCATAGAATAGATTGAATGCATCTCTGCGCTTTTGTGATTTAGTCTCCATGAATTTTACCTAATGTACATTCTATGTAAAGGACAGAACACTGCTTTTAAGTCTATCATTTGATATCTTAATGTATTCATCATCGATTTCATACCCAATCCAATCTCTATTCAGTGATTGTGCCACCAGTGCAGTGGTTCCTGATCCCAGAAAGGGGTCTAGGACCGTCTGTGATGCCTGTGTAGTGAGTTGGATACAGTTGCGTACCAACTGCTCAGGGAAGGGGGCAGGATGCTGCTTCTGACGATCGGGTGGAATCACCCATACCTCACCACGATATTGTGGATCAACAGCATCACGGAACACCTTGGGTTTCTTCTTACAGAACCAGTAGATATGTTCTGTGCATGGCACTAAGATATCATTGCGGATGTTTGGAGAGTTGCGTCTGTCCCAAATAATAAGTTGATACAACTGTGCCGCACTATGTGCAATGAAATCAGTGGGTAGATAGCATCTGTTTTTGTGTCTGCGTGGTTTATGGTTGAAAAATATACTACCATCATCTTTGATGACGCGGTGACACTCATCCAATACTGCTACCATCCATGCCTGATACTCTTCCTCTGGCATATCATCACCATAAGAAGAGTAATCGATGTTGAACTTACCCCATATTTGATTACCACGCTTAACATTGCCAAGCAGACCTTTCTTATTGTATGGTGGTGATGTAATAATACAATCAATAGAGTTGTCATCCAACTCCTTCATACCCTCAAGACAGTCTTTATTGATAATCATACAAATAGATGGAGGTGAATGTGCCACAGCACATTATAGCGGTTGCTCTTCGATTTCTTACCTTCACGCTGAAAGTGAAAGTATGATTTGCCTTGCTTGTTCTTCAAGTGTATACCACCAGAGAGGAATTTCCACTCAGCGTCTTCGATTTTATCAATGATCTGCTGATATGTCAACTCATATTCTTTATGCTCTAGGTGATTGTATACAACATGGGTGATGCCATCACCATTGCTGATGATAAGATCAACAACCTTACGCTTGTTGTTGTTAAGGAATTCTTTGAATGCTTCAATTTGGTCATCATCAATCTGTTTAATTGTACGGCGATCCTTGCCGTTGTAGTTATAGTCTGCATTACCACAGAAGTTGCGGATAAATGCAGCAGCGAGACCAGTAATACCAAGGGTCTCCATGAAATGTTTTTGAGTAGTAAGATGCACCTGAGTGGATGTACCACTAGCATTCTTAATACTCTTATTGTTTACACCATCAGTGCCATCAACTTTAGTACGAGAACCACCAATTTGCTGCAGTCCATGTGCATCACAGATTGCTTTCTCTTTAGGACCAGAGTATTCTGCTCTAATCAGAGCACCCTTCTCTTCCTTGGTGAGCATGTCGTATGATGTTTTTGGTGGTGGAACTGTAAAGTCTGGCACGATAGTAACTTGGGTATGGATTTAATATACTACATTACATGCTCATGTGCAAGCATGGTAGACACTTCAAGAATTGGACCTACTACCCCACCTAAACATCTGACCTGTGCTAAGTTCATCATCAAATGGAGGTCGAACGCTCTCATGTGGCACTACATTAAAATTGAATGCAAAGATAGTTCTAGGTTTCTCTGATTCATTTGGTCTGGCAAGATGGTCAGCATATGCAGGAAACAATATTAATGTACCTTCATTACAGTTAGGTATTTCAATCTGCCTCTTCTGACCATCCCAGAAACTAGGCAATGGTTCATAGAATACAGTAGATGTATGCTCACTAGGATCAAAATCTACATAGCATGTTGCAGAAAATCCTTTGTATCCATGATTATGAATACCTTGCTCCATTCCTTTGAATGATGTTTGTGTCCAACCAAGTGTGATTTCATATGAAATAGCACCAAGAGTCTTAGCGAAGTTTAAAATATCATCACCAAAGATATCTTGCACTGCTTCACATGCAGGTTTCAACCTATCAGGATTTGTACGAATAGTATCGTAGTTACTCATAGGTTGATAGCGACCCTTTTGATATGGGTGCTGTTTAGTAAACTCGTAGATCTTTTGTTTTTTATTTTCCCAGTCATTCAGTTGCACAACTGAACAGGGCCATGGAAATAATTGTTTAATCAACTGCATCAACTCCAACTATATCTTTGACTGGCACTTCATGCTCTCCTGCGATAAGATACCAGTGCTCACCCTCACGCACTCCGAGATACTTTATCTCGCTTGGGGGCATATCGTTCTCTCTTAATATTGCTTGTAGTTGCAAGTGCAGCAACTCGCTGTTCGTTGGCACACTCAATTTCTCGTCGCCAGTGTTGTCTGATTCGTTTGTATTCTGCATTGTTTGCCACGATGTCGCGTACTTTCTTAAAGATCTGAGCACTCTTATTATAGTCACAGGTCCAGTGATCAGATTCCTGAGGGCGGACTTCACCTTTACTATCATACTTCTTTCCACTATGATGGTTAGCATATCTACGAGCACGAGTAAATCCCATCTCCAGGAATTTACGACACATATCCATGCCTACAAAATCTTTAGCATCTCTGTAATCGAGATACATTGCATATATCTTGTTAGCAGACTTTACTGCAACATCAGGAGTTCGGAACCGCCAATGAGCACAAATGTCGTCTGTATAAGGCCGTACCAATAGAACTCCTTGTTCTCCCCGACCAATACGATAAAGTTCGTGAGTTTCTGGATCTGTAAAGTCAAGTGACTTGTAGTCGAGTTCATAACAAAACTCAAGCATAGTGGTGTGCTAGTTCAGAACCAGCATAGCATCACGCTACTATGATGTCAAGCGTTGTCCCAGATAATATCTCCATATGCATCCACGACATATGCATGGATGAAATGATCAGAGTCTGGACACTCGCTCTCCTTAGGGAACCACGACCCTGCCATCAATGAAGCAATATTCTCTTCATCAAACTCTAATGTGTTAAACTTACCTTGCTTGATAATATCCATGACATAATCATCAACAAAGTCTGCATAAAATGCAGTTACAGTTGCTTTCTTTGTTGCATCTAGTGCATTATATGTAATGAGATCAAAATATACTAGTGTTTTTTGATATCTCTGTGCATAACATGCAACTAAATCGAATACTTGTAGTTCTTTACCCTCAATAATCATTTCCATCCTCCTTTTAGAACCCACTCGTCATGGTATTGGTTTTTCCAACCACTACTGATTCCATAGGATGGTTGAATCACTTGCTCAATGTACCTACGATTTTCTTTTGCAATATTTAGACTCTGCTCTTCTAGAGTTTTCACTCGTCCATCTATTTGCGAGGACCACCAGACAGCACCTGCACCCTGAACGAGCAGGAATGATACAATGGCAAAGGGAATTTTAAAATCACTCATCGTTCTCAGTATCCAGTTCTTCTTCTACCTTAGTAATTAACATTTCCAACCATTGCTTTCTGTCAGCAAGTTGACTTTCGGTTAGATCTGTTTCACCAACACCAACATCCTCAACAGCATTTGCATTCTTAAGTTTTTCATACTCAAGTAATAATGTAGCGAAGTAGTTGTTCTCTGTTAGAGACTTCAGAACTAGGAAGTTTGCAATCTTTTCTCTGAATAGTTTGAGATAGTGTTTTGAGATAGGCAACCACTGATCATCAGTTGCAAGATACTCTCTATCAGGATAGTCTTCAGAATATATTTTCTTGAAAAAGTCAGGAGAAATTGGAAACTTAACTCCTTCTGGGTTGGTAGAGAACTCACTTGCAGTAGTTAGATCTCTAAGTTTAGATCTATACAATGTATACTGTGCTTTAGCATCAGCATCAAGTGGAGAATCTACTGCCAACGCCCAGTCAGTTTCTGATAGTAAGAAGTTTCTTGCCAATCTAACAGTGAAAGGAGATACTTTTCTCTGCTTACCATACATACGAGACAGTTCCGTTTGGAACTCTTCATTCTCGATAGAGTCAATTAGATAGAATGTTTCTACTAACTTATCTCTTACTTGCTTTGCCTGCTCAACATCAACCTGCTCCATTTCATAGTCAATCCACTCATACTCACCAGTTTTGAAGTTCTTGATGAATCTTCTGCGCTTAGCATAGTATGTGTTATTGGTGAACCAACTAAACATGATTAATTTATCCTTATCACTATCCCACAAAGGATAGAGAAAAGGCACCAGTTCATCCTGCCAATAGTTGTCGGGGATGACCTTGATGGTTCCATTGTAACTGATTTCTTGCTGTACAGTATCCAACTGTACTTGCAATACAGGAATATCAGCGGAGTTGAAGGTTGACATATTGCTGAATATAGTCTCCAGATGTATTTAGAACGCTTTGATTAGATACTTACATAATCTATATGGTGTAACCAGAGGAATATCAAAGTCAGGGTCAATTGATGCTACTGGTTCTACCTTCGTAGTTGACTTGAGTGTTAGTCTAGCATCAGTTGCTCCAAGACCAGAACTATATGTAATTCCTGGTCCAGTCTCACCTTGTACAACATATTTTAGAGAGTCAACTGCTGGTTTGGATATAGCACCCGCACTTGGAACGAATACCAATTCAGTTACCTTCTCTCTCCAGTAGATAAACTCAGCAATACCATAATGGTCTGTGTTACCATCATTATCATTTGCACCACTAGCATTTCCTCTAGGTTGCTCAACTTTGAATTTAGTGTTATTCTGTCTCGCTGCCTGTGGAACTGCAACTGAATATGTATACCACTTAGTATCTCCAGCTGCTCCATCCCATGATTGAGAGATGCTAGGAACATCACCGATGATAGGATCAGTTCTAGTAGCATTTGGATTGATGATAGTATCAATCAGTGTCCATCCAGTAGATCCTTCTAGTTGATAATAGACACGCAATGTCTCTTCTGGTTGGTTACCACCGTTGACACCATTTCCTCTACATGCTTTGATAGAGAAGTAATGAACATTTGTCGTATCTACAGGCACCAACTCAACAAATCTGGTCTTGGTTGTTTGACCATTTTGCCCACCAAACAGTAAGTAGCGAACATATTTTGCTGAAGTATTTGGTCCCAGAGTGATATCAGAAACCGTACCAGATGCAGAGTCAACATTTGCAGTCACAACAGTACCACCAGCAGCACCATTCATAACATAAACATATGGTGTCTCAGTATATCCACCACCAGCATTACCTAGTGTCACTGCTGTTACCTTTTGATTAGCAATAGTTGCTGTTGCAGTTGCACCAGATCCACCACCACCAACGATGTATACGCTTGGAGTTGCAGTTGGTAGTTTGAAACTACCATCATTGCCAGTTCCTGTGCCATCACTGTAAATGTTAACATCCCAGTCATCTGCGGTAGCACTACCAGCAGTAACAACATCACCCTGAGATACTGTGAGGTTACCACCAACATATCCAGTAATAACACCGAGTGCTACTTTCACATAACCGTTAGCACCACTAGCAGTGGATCCACTACTGGATCCAGATGCAGACTTACCAGCACCACCAGAACCAACAGTAACTGTAGCGCCAGCTGGATTTCCTAGGTCTGCCCATGAGACATTACCATTCCAGTATGCACCACCGCCACCGCCACCTCCACCAGGAGTCCAGTAATCATTATTATATTGAACAACCAGTCTTACTTTACCATTTGTTCTACCAGAGTTGGAGAGTGAACCATTTTGGAAGTAGTCTGATCTATAAGAGGAGACACCAGTCTGTCCTCCACCACCACCACCGTGACCACCGTCACCAGCAGGACCACCACCAGGACCAGCGGATCCACCACCGTTACCGTTACCACCAAAGGTGAGACCGTTACGAGCGCAGCCACCGCCGCCGCCTCCACCGCCGCCACCGATACATCCGTAACGTCCACCGACACCACCTGCACCAGAACCGAGAGCACTAGTCGTAGCTTGCAAACCTGCGGGAGGTCCACTACCATTGACACCAGCGCCATTATCATATCCAGTAGCACCAGCGCCGCCGCCACCACCTGCTCCAGCAACAATTTGAGATCCTCTCTTCAATAGAGTTGATGCTCCACCAGAACCGCCATCAGCATCATTATGTCCTTCTCCACCGTTGCCACCTCTACCAGAGTGTGATGCAGTACCACCACTTGGAGGACTATTACTAGTGTTACCATCACCACCAGCGTATCCAATTTCACAAGACCACGCTTGCTGTGTAAATGTACCTAATTGATTAGATTTTACTTCAACATAAACTCTTGCTGATGGGTGTCCAGTATAACCACCACGAGCTCCACCACCTTTACCACCATGAACATAAAATACAGCGGATGATGGATTAGCAACACCTGCTAGGTTAAATGTTCCATTAGATTCTAATGTCTGGTCATATGTACCACTCTGTCCACCAACTTCCACATTGACTCCAGCAGTTCCTGATCCATATGGAGGTAAACCAAACACACCAGCAGAACCACCATTGTTAGGATTGTTTGGATAATCTACCTTTGGAAAACCATTTCCTGACACACCATTGCCGCCATCGCCGCCATCAAATCCATCAGCACCACCAGTGCCTTCACTACCATATGATGATTTAGTTCCACCAGCTCCACCATTACCGCCTTGTAGACCTGAAGAACCTGATCCTCCGCCGCCACCTCTTGCTAGTAGGTTGATCTCATTACCATTACCAATTACAAGAGAACTATTTGTACCTGAAGATCCAGAAATTGTACCAGCAGCGCCCGATCCACCACCACCAACTACGACATACTGTAGAGTCTCTGGATTACCTGTAACAGAAGAAAAATCAATATTGTAACTACCAGGACTTGAATATGTCCATTCATTTGAATAATCATATACAGGCGTACCACCAGTGACTACATTTCTACCACCAATAGTGGATGTAGATTGGAATCTAAGGAATGTAGGATCTGGAATATATGTCTGGAATTCATACGATCCAGCACCATTTGCACCAGAAGCAAGATAGTATTGTTCATCTTCAGGTACTGTTGGGTCTTTAATACTACCGTTACCACCTGCACCACCTTGAAAATCTAAAACATCATATGTTGCGACAGTATTATCTGTATTCGCAACTCTCAGTAGACCATGCTTGTGTGTGAATACTGTTCCTGTTGTTGGATACCATCTAGCAATTCTACCAGAACCAGCACGATAATCTACAAGATATCTGTCACCACTACCTTCTTTGATCCACTCTTCTGTTCCAGGAACACTATGATATACTGTGTGATTATGTTGTGGAGCACCACGCAGTTTTGTCTCTCTCATGCTGACCTCAACGGTCTGCGATCCAATAATAGAACAACCAGTAGTCTCAACTACTTGATCATATCCAGTAGTAGTAATTCTTCCCAGTGAGAAGTAATCATCTTGAGATTCTTGTGCAAAGTACCATTGCCCACCTTTAGTTCCTACACCAAGAGAACTGTTGCCAACATTAGGAGAGTTGTTACCGAATACAGAACTGTTACCAACAATCTTTCTTGCTTTTGTATCTGGCACTCTAAATGTGCCCATGTATGGATCACCCCACCACTCCATCACATTTGCAGTTGATATGGGTGTGATCTCACCATTTGGACCAATTCTTACTACAGCAGTAGCACCTGTTCCACCACCACCAGTGATAGTTACATTAGGAGGATTTTGTGGATCATATCCTTGTCCAGCATTAACTACTTGAATGCGTGTAACAATTTGATTGACACTATCAATTTCAATACTAGCAGTTGCTTGAACACCACCAGATAATGCTGGAGGATCGATATCAATTGATGGTAGTGCGGTATATCCAGACCCACCATTTGTTACATCGATTCCAGTGCTAGATCTACCACCATATCTGTTTCCAATAATTTCAAATAGTGCAGGATACTCAGCAATATCGTACTGCCCTCCATCACAATAAAGATATCCTTCATGTGTATAAGCTGGATCATCACCCTGTATGTACGCATTACCTGCTCTTTCTGACAAGTTAGGGTAGGCAGTTGCAGAACTGACATAATTATGGTCAAATGTATTGTCTGTTGACTTAAGATTAGGTACAATAGATCCAATTGGTGTAGTATCCACCAACATATCGGTCAGGAATCCCTGTCTAGCGTTTCTATAACTTTGAGACATTACTATTAGATCTTAATTAGATATTCCATAACAATAAATGGAGCACAAGCAGAATCAACTGATACTGATGGATCTGTGCCAATTTGCATTGTTGTCACCAAGTTTTCTGGTGGTACAACAATAGCTTGAGTCTTAACTTTATAGTTATGATCTCCTCTATCTAGGTCAACTCTGTGATTATGATTAGTGGGATCATCCCCTGGTGTGATTGACAAGTCAATTGTATCTGTTGTAACTTGATCAACATCAACAATTGCAGTTCCAGATTTATGCTCTTGGTTAGACTGAAGTGGTACAACATCATGCAAACTGTTACCATCTACATCCAATGGAACTCCAGGATATCCCTGTTCATATGTGATAGGAACCTGCACTGTATGTGATGCATCATCACCACTACCAACACGAGCACAAGCACCAAACAGTCCTTCTACGTTTTTATATCTAACAGTTTCTACACCATCAGGAGAACCTTCTAGTTCAGCACCATCTAGATCGTATTCATCATTACTGATACAACCAAAGAAGTATGAAGATTCACCCGCACCAAAAATACATCCACCCCAATAGATGGTTTCCTGCAAACCACCAAACTGAGATGATGTAGGACCACCACCATCACCAGGACTCCACTTATCAATTGCTTTACATGGTTCTTGAGCACTTCCTGGTGGTTGATTTGAATCACCATTATATCTGGTTGCATCTAACCAATCTTGAATTGCAATTGTAGATGCATTTCTCTTACCAGTTCTACCTTCTGCTCTAGGTGCAGCAGAACTAGTCTCTGATGTTGTCATATTTCTAGCTCTTACAGCACCATGAAAGTGTGCGTGTGGGTGAATTGCTGTTTCTTCAACACCCTCAATATCAGTATAGTGAGAAGCACCAGCATATACCCATCCTGGTCTACCTCTGATTGCAATTTCTTGACTGGGAACAGTAATTGATCCAGAATATGTAATTCTTACATTCTCACCAATAGCAGAAACTACCTCAATACCAATACCAGATCTACTGATCTCATTACCCAAGGCATTAGTTACTCTAGCATTATTATATACACCAGCGTTAGCACCAGATGTAGGTTCAGGATATTTAGATCCTAGGTCAGGAACCATGAATTGATTCTCTGTTAAGGTATCAAATAAAGTACCATCAAGATTTCTTCTGGCAAACTTACATCCATCACCAACACCAAGAATTGATGCTAGTTGAGGATAGTCTTCTGCAAAGTATTTTGTGCCATCACATTTTAAATATCCAGCAGGAAGATTTCTTGCGTTTATTGCTTCCGTTGGGTCACCACTGTATTCCATTGGCCAGATAATAATCTGACCTGTTAGATTACCATACTTTGATCTTTCTTTAGCGTAAAATGCAGGCATTAGTATGCTTTGATGATGAAAGTCATAGTGAGACTAGGTTGTGTAGTATCACATGTAATATTTAGAGCATTTTCAAGACTATCAGCGGTTAGTGACGATCCATCTGCATCAGCTGCAGTATGTGATGGAGGACTTGCCATTGATCCGATAGTTTGACTAATCTCAAAACTTCCGTGGTTATGTGATCTAAATGATTGCTCCGTTGGATCCTTACTTGTACCTGCTAGGTTCAGTGACATTGGATATGAACCATGTCTAAATTGAACATCAACTGTTCCACCATTTTTTACAGGTAAGTTCAGTGTAATTTCATAAATTGGTGCTAGAACTGTACCAGTATTTTCAATCTGTTGAATTATAGTTCCTTCACGGAAAACATGATACTTATTATCAACAGATACCGCAGTGACATACATCAATGGTACGATCTTGTCGTATTGATACCAGTTTTCGGAACCAACACTATACAATCTTCTAATATCTGTGCCAGCGGGAAGAGTGAATGAACTAGAATCTGATGTAAGAGTAACACCAGACACAGAAAATACAGGTGCTAGTTCTGGATCATCTACTAGACCATCACCTCTCACTGCAGCTCCAGTGTCATATCCTAAGAAATTTGGTCTTTGTCTTACCTGCATTGGTCTTGGGAAGTATCCAGTATGACATGGTTGCTGGTGAGTATCTACTGGTTCAGTATCAATAATTTGTTCTGTGTTTTGACGACCAAAAATAGTTTGTGTGTATGTTGTATTAACTGGACCAGTTCCGCCGTTAGCTTGTTCTCTATCAGTTGATGGCCAATTGGATGCACCTGCAGGAACATTACCCCAATAATTTTTTCCTGTGCTATCCTGAATGAACTCCATGAAATTATCACACCTTGGTAGTGTGTTTTCATGGAAACCATCACCATACATTGTCATACTCACAGCACCATTCTGCCATGATGTTGGTTCTGTTTCAGCATTCTGACAGGTGTTTGGACCCTCGGTTTGATTACAAAGACCAGTAGATGCTTCACCAGTCATCTCAATACCTCGGTCAGTCCTGAATACCATCGGACCAGAAGCATTTGGGTTAGCAGATCCAAGAGAATCACTATGACCATGTGATGGCATATGGTTGATTCCAAGTTTTCTGTTCAATGTATGAACAGTCTCTAAAAAGTCTGGAGCTGTTAGTGTAATATTATCAAACTTAAAATATAAATTACCAGCAAGGTTCAGTGTAAAATCAATATCACCAGATGCTTGATATGTACTATTAATTAACTGATCTTCACCGAAACCTGAGATCAAGTCACCCAGTTTACTTCCTTGTTCATCATATATCGCATTGGCAGGATCCTGCTGTCCCATTTGATAAGTAGGATCATCCAGATATTGTCTCTCAAGGTCAACCAGAACAGTTGCAGACAACTGTGGTAGTCTGAATGTTGCTGTAGTTCCATAGTATGGAAACTCTGGATGATTACCACTAGCATCAGTCATGTCACCACCATAGGTGTCACCCAAACTTGCTGCTAGCAATGGATAATCAGAAGCATTCAATGTCTGCCCAGTGCAAACAATCCAACCTTTAGGAATATTAGAGGCAAGGAATCCATTGCCTCCATCCCCTCCCCAAGGCATGATGCTGCCAATTTTGGCAGACCTCATGGTTTTTAGAGAATCGTATCTTACTGTCATTTGTTCTAAATTAGAGTTCCATCAACCACCAACCGCGTAGTGCAGGTGGAATAGTTCTAGCATTTGCAGATCCTTCGATGTCAACAGTACCAGCATATACAAGTCCGAAGGATGCATTTCTGGTTTGAACAACTAGTTCACCAGAATCCCAGGTAGTTGTCAGAGTTTGACCAGCACCAGCGCCAATCTTAGATCCAGTGCTGTCACCTTGGATAGGTGTAGCAATGTTATTGATCTTCTTCGCTCTGAGGATCAGACTCGTGTTATATGTCAGGTTACCACTGAGTTCAATGAATCTAATCATGTCACCAGTCTGTGCATTGTCTGGTAGATATAGAACCATGTTGCTTCCAGAAGAAGCATTAACCATATAGTTATTATTTACCTCAAGTGGGTTGTCTTGCTGCTGACCAATGCCAGTTGATGCATCAAATGCAACATATGTGTGTCTTCTACCACCATTACCTGTCCAGTATTTCTCAATACCGAACGAATCGATAGCATTGTTCTGATAAATTCTGAAGTCTTTAGCACCTTCAGTTCCACCAACACCAGCAGATCCTAGGTTATCAATATGGAAGATGGATTGTGTTGCATCTTCATCTACCTTAAGTTGACCCTTCTGATAGAATGTCTCACCCATCAAGACATTACCTTCTCTGTTAGTAACACGGAAGGATGTCTCAGTAGAGCAGATGCCATTCATCTGACAATCATCATAGAAGATCTTGAGGTCACCATAGAATGTAGCAGCACCCTTGAGTGTCATGCCATTCGTGTTAGTTAATGGATCTTCAATCGATCCATCACCAGAGTGACCATCGTCATTAGAGATAGACAGAACCAGAGTCTTACCATCAGAACCAAACATTCTGAGGACACCACTGTTGATAGTGAGGTCATCTTGAATTGTTACCTTACCACCATTGTATAGTTCAACAATAGGAGTGGTGACAACATTAGGAACTCTGACACTCTTAGGTAGTTTGATAGCATAGAATACATCAAGAGAACCATCAACACTATCAGCGACAAAGAATTCTGTGCCGATTCTCATCATGGTGAAGTAATCTAGTTTTGGTGAAATTAGATCACCATCACGCAGAGTTAATTCTAGTCTTAGGTCACTAGTGTTAGGTGTGCGTGCCTTGAGAGCAGTTGCACGATCTCCTTGAGTTGCAGGAACATCATGTAAGAGTGTTGTTGTTCTCTCATACTTCTCAAGTTTAACAACTTGAACACCAGCAGCGAAATTTTGTGCAGTTGTTCCTTCTACACCTCTACCACCATTTGGATATGCAGCATTGCTAGAAGTTGGTAGGAAGAATAGACCACCAGCCTCATATGGATCATCAGTAACTTGAATAATTTCAATTTGAGATCCAGTGACATACATGGCAACTAAATCACCCTTCATGAAGGCATCTAGATTAGATGCAATCTGAATATTAGTTGTAGCAGCAACAATACTTGCTGGTAGAGTAGTAATAGGACCTGTTGTTAGTTCCGATTGAGGATCGAATCTGTAAACAGTACAAACATCAACATCAGCAGTGTATGCAGCAGGTGATGTGCCGAACGCTTCAGCGTTGAAGAATACAGTGGCGTGGGTGTTGCCAATCTTGGTATCACCTGTGCATGTATCAACTTCAAATGTAGTGATAGGATTAGTAGCACCATTAGTAATGGTGAGTTTCTTATTTGTAGGAGAATTTGTGAATGGTGTGGTGCAGCTACCTTTGATTGTTAGAGAACCAGTTAGTTCCTGATCACCCTTAGATTTAACAGCACCTGTGGTAGAATCTACCTCATATACAGTCTCCTCATTGTTGCTATCACAACCATTCTTGATCCTGAACTTCTTAGCTACCTGAGATAAGAGAGTCTTGACCTTGAATACTTCACCAATATCAAATACAGAGTTGTTTGCACTAGATTCTCTACCGATGATTACATAGTCACCGATAGCAATAGTGCCACCAAACTGTGCAAGATATACATTCTCATCATTACCCTGATCATCGATTGGTTGCTCAGTCCATGTAGCGTCAAACTGTACGATACACTTATAGATCGCAGTCCTATCTGGATGTGCGTTGCTGACAGCAGTGAAAGTACCAAATGGTTCTCTCTCAACAACGAGATAGTATGGAGCGGTGCTGATTCTAGGTAGAGAAACAACTCTCACAAATTCAACATTACTACCAACAGAAGTGGTAGTGTATCTCATATTAGTGATACCATAATGATCTACAGAATCACCACTAATCGCTTCCTGATAGAGTTGGAACACAACTCCACCAGTTTGAGCATTGACAGGCATGTCAAGACTCAATCTTGCATAGTTCTTGCTTTGATCAATCCACTGAACAAATGTTGGCCAGGTTGATGGATCAAAATCATCTAGATCTGTTGGACAGATAAATCCAGCAGAGGTGAATGATGCACCATCATCAGTGGAGTAACGAATCTGTAGACCTTCTTCTTGTCCAGCACCAGATCTATCTGGTACTTCACCACCATTGTTGTTATTACCAACATAAACATCAATTTCAATTCTGATGACAGGACCATTGTTGTTAATGAATGACGCATCAAGTGATTGGAAGTTAACAGATCTTGGACCAGTAGTTGTCTCCTGACTGTTTGTGAAGAACGCAAGATACTTCTGACCAGTGTTAAATCCACCACCGTTACCAGTTCCAGGTCCACTAAATGCAATTTCAACACCACCCTCATATCCAGTGATGATGCCCTGTGGAGCATTACCATCAGTATAAGAACCGAATTCGGTTGTTACAGTAGCTGTATTTGCGGAGTCAGGAGAATCTAGTAGTAGGATATCATTCTCTTGGAAGTATGGATTACCATTTGCATCCAGAGACTCTCTAAGAAGTGGTAGATAGTATTGGTTACCAGTTAGTGTTGGTAGATCCTGAGGTTCAATTGTTGGGTTACCACCAATATTAGTGATTTCCTGCTGATAGTTAGTGCCACCCCAGTTACCACTACCTGAAGTATCAATTTCATTGTACTGAGGATCGCCAGATACAAATCTATTAACATCAATCAGGTCAACATTACTGTTGAATAGATTGTTACCAAGGATACCAGTTGGGTGTGCAATCTTAGTAGATCCTGCTTGTCCTCTACTTGCAACGAAGGAGTAGGATGCAAATCCACCACATAGAGTCATGTCAGCGTTGAATCTAGCAGAAGAATCAACAACTAGATTGTTTCTAATTGTGGTGCTACCACCTTGACCACCAATAGTAATCTGAGATGCGTTAGTAGCAAAGTCAAGAACAGAGGTTGCACTGTTTCCTGCGAAGAACTCAACTGTTCCTGCAGTAGATGTCAATCTAACAGTATCAAGTAAACCTCTCTTATTACCTAACTGGAAGTCTCCATCAACCTTGAAGGACTTGGTAGCAATGTTAACAAACGATAGAGATTCGTTGTTATTATATGCACCACCAATGGTAATCTTAGAGATATTAGTACCAGTATGTGGAGTGTTACCAATCCAGATATTACTATGAAGTGAGGAGTTACCAAAGTATAGGAACTGATCAGACTGACTATCATTCAGCATTCTCAGAGTTGTACCCTGAGGAGCAATCCTTAGAGCGCCAGTGAATGTAGAATCAGGAATGATATCAAAGTTACCACTGGTGATGTCAGTTCTGATCTCAGCAGTGTTAGATCCACCGCCACCGTGGACTTCAATATCCTCTTGGAATCTAGCATCGCCAGTGAATCTAGACTCACCGTCAACAACTAGTGCTCTGTCTAGTTCAGCGTTAGTTACATTGATACCAACGCGACCACCATTAGCAGTAGAAACACGGAATGTTGCTTCATTTACTGGTGTGTATGCATCACCACCGACCATAAGAGCGTCGGTACGATCTTCCTGAGTTCTGTTAGCAAATACACTGTGACTTGCATAGTCAGTTACTTTCTTACCAGAGATGAATGCTGTACCAACAACATCTAGGTTTGCACGAGGTGTAGTGTTAGAGTCGATGAAGTTAGTCTGATAAGAATCTCTCTCAGATCTAGCAACAGTGTTAACACCTAACTTATAGTCACCGATATTAGCAGTATTTGTTCTAATTGCTTCTGCACCTAGAACACCAAACTCTTTCCAGTTGGAGTTAGAGAACTCCATGGTGATGTTTGCATTTGCTGCAACTTCATCTGCCCAGAGTCGTGGGTTATCACCCTGAACACTGTTCTTGACATTATTAATTGCAATCTGTACAGTATTTGCTGCACCACTGAATCCATTAGCGATGACCTGCCAAGTTCCATCAACCTGACTATCTGTCATACCAAGAATTCTGATCTCAGATCCACTGGTAATACCAAGTAGATCATTAGTTAGAGATCCACCCCACTCAATAGTAACAATATTAGTATTGTTAAATGTTAGTGTGTAGATATTGGTATTGCCAATCTCGGTGAAGAAGTTAGCATAGATCCAACCCAAGGATCCACTCTGTCCAACAGACTCACCCTTGAGTAGCATGTCACCTGCAAGTGGAGCACCAGCAGAACCATACTGTACGATCTGAGAAGCATTGAATGCTCCATACTGATCAGGTGTGATGTTAGATGGAGATGTGCCAACAATATGAGTTTGAATCTTATATGGTTGACCGTCTCTGCGACTATTGAACTGGAAAATTGCAGCGGAAATTTTATTTCGTGCAATGACAATATCGCCTTCGGTTTCCTGATTTCTAAGGAAAGCATTTCTATCCAGAGATCCATCATCAACAGCAGGATCAACGAAGGAGGAGATAGTTAGTGCTGCCTCTCTTACAGTGCCAAGAACATTGATGAGAACTGGGGAGTTAAATGTACTACGACGATCCTGTGCTTCACCACCGTTAACAGTGATGTATTCGTTGAATGTAACAGGTGTATCGAATGTAGTAACGAGGTTGCCTAGTGTCTCGTCATCATCAGCAGAATCCTGAAGTGTTGCAGACTCTAGGAACTCTTCTTCACCAGTGATAGCGTCAATCTTACGGTTACCAATGTATAGGTCACCATTAGAGTTCAAACCAGTGTAGAATACAAGACCACCGTCTTGCTTCTTAGATTGTGCGTAGAAGTCTTGAGTTGCTGTGAGTACAACTTCCTGACGAGCAGGTAGACCAGTTGAATAGTTACCAGGACCGAAACCTAGGTATTCAAAGGTATGGTTACCAGCACGAGCGATAGATGGACGACGAAGTTCAACATAGTAACGCTGATCACTCATGACCGTGCTGTCACCAGCAATAGGAATCTTACGATCCTCAGATCCAGATGCAGCATTACCTGATTGTGCAATCAGTCTGTTATCAACAGTAGAGCTGACTTGAGTATAAGAATTATTCTTAAGCGCAGGTGTTGCTAGGAGGTCAATCATTGCCTCCTTAGTCATCGATCCCTTGAAGTCGTTAACTCTTACAAGACCGTGTACATAGTTGTCTGCAGCAGAGTATGTTGCAGGTGGATCAACCAATGTAGCATCCAGTTTCTGATACCAGAGAGGATCGTTCTTGTAGTTAAGTGGATATAGTTTGCTGATAGGCTGAGAGAACTTGAAGTTCCTAAAGTTGCCTAGGTTACCAGCACCCTGTGGGAATGGTGAGATGTTACCACGAACAGCAGTTAGATAGTAGATACCATCTTGCTGTCCAAAGATACGGCGTTGTACCTCTTCAACATCAAAGATGTAGAATGTATCATCAATAACACCAGTGTCAGTAACAGACTCGATGTAGTATTGGATACCAGCATCGTCTTCGATGATATCACCAGGAGTTACAGTGTAAACTGGTGCTCCATTCTGTCTGTAGTAGAATTCTGGATAGTTCTTACGGATTAGTTCCTTAATAACGAGAGACTTACCAAAGTCAGGGTCTGCAAGTAGATCGGAGAATGCAGCACCTTGACCAATTCTGATATTCTCAATGGTGTCGAATGTGATAGCACCTACAACACCCTTAAGGATCATGTACCAGTCAGATGTTCCAGGAACATTTGTGATAGCATGTAGATAACCATAACCAGAAGAGTTACCGAACCACTCAACACGGTTGACTGCATCAGAGGACTGAGTTTTATCTGCAACAAAGTTGCCACCCTGAGGTGCAGTAACCTTGATTGTAGTAAATGTCTCGTTGATGAGAGCAGCATTGGTGATCTCAGGGTTGATAACATTCAACTCTAAGTAGTCATTGTTATCAGCAGCAGTGAAATATCTACCAGACTCAATAGTCATGGTGACATAGTTCTGCGTCTCGATCTTCTTGGCATACTGAGTAGTACCAGTTAGATCCTTTCTGTATGGATCATACTCAACATCAGGGTTGAGGTTTAGTGTTTCAAACTCAGACTTAGTAACACCAATGACTTCATTGGATTGAACTGGGTTGAAGAATCTCGCCTTGGTTACATTACCAGATACAGGCTTCAGTACCAGTCTCTGTGGTACGAGTTTTCTAGTTTCGTCAGTTCTAGTCTTAATTGTGAAACCGTTGATAGGATCACGAGCAGACTGTAGATAAGATGGAATGACATAACGCAAGCGATAGATTCTATCAAGTGCATCACGCTCATCCTTGACACGCTCAAAGTAAGAGTCGTTTGTCTTATCAATACCATCAGCATATTCTCTGATACGACCGATGATCTGATCAGTTCCTAGATCGTTCTCAGTTTGTAGATACCACTTACCATAGATCACTGGAGCAGTTCCAGGATTTGTGAAAGCGGGATCAAACTTCATAGGCGACTCACGCTTGTTAGCGAAGACGCTGAAGTCATAAGTTCCAGGCTGGAATGTAATTTCGTTTACACCAGCTTCAGCATCTGATTTTGTCTTATAGATGGTGAAGACTTTCTCATTGATGTAACGAGCAAAGAAGTATACATTACCAAGGATTCTACCGTTACCATCAGCAACAGTAGGATCGGCTGCATATGCAGAACCTACTAGTGGTAGTTGACCACCTTCATTTGCTCTGAAGAATACGGTGTGACCAGTGATGTTAGGGAAAGGAACATCAAAGATGTGTGGTACATCTGTTCTGATGTTGGTGTTGCTGACACCATCAAGTTCACAAGAATACTGATGGAGATCATAGTTGTCATCTAGGACAAAGTTATAGATGTCAATCTCAACATCAGGATGGATATCCTCAACCTCAGCAGAGTGGATGTAGATACCAGCAGCAGCGTTCTCTTTGCTGCTTGCAAGCATGATCTTAGTTTGATCAGAACCATCAAACGCACCGATATTAGAGTAATCCTCTGGTTTTGTAGTTCTACCAGGAGCAATTACATAATACTTCTCGTTAGTTTCAAAACCATTTGGTAGTCTGACAAGACGCTTGTCAACATCAACATACTGATTGGTTACAGTATCATATCGTGGACGAGGTACAAGTCTGACAGCAGTTCCAGTCTCTAGGTTATGTGGATTAGAACCATTGTTGTCTAGAGTCCACACAGTTGCTCTAGCAGCAAGTTCTGTTGTTAGAGTAGGTGGTTCTGTACGAGCAACAGATGCTAGTCCAGTCTGAATAATCGTAGAGATGTTAGCAAAATACTGACGGATAGTAGATGCTTGATCAACACACTCAGGATATGTTGTATGCTGAGTGATTGTCTCGTCAGTTGTAGGTGTGGTGCTACTGTATACACCAGCATCTAGTGTGAAGTATAGGTAAGAGTTGGTGCTGGAGCTATTCGCATTAATAGAAGGACCAAACTCTAGACCGAGAGGAACTGGATTTCTAGCAACACTGTCAATATATCCAGGGTTCTCAATAGTATCAGTGAGAAGTTTGAATAGTGTAGTGATACCAGATGCAATGTCCTGACAGGAACCATTAGAGATAGTTCTAGTTACACTGCCTAGAGAAGTAGGAGTTGCAACAGCATCTTCTACGATCTTAAACAGAGTGTTGATAGTAACTCTAGTGTCCTCACATGATCCTTCAGATGCAGTCTTGGCAAGATCATATAGAGTAATGTTACCTGCGATAGTATCAGTTACAATCTGAGTCAGTGTGGTGATGGAAGATCTTACATCTTCACAGGAACCAGCAGAAACAGTTCTAGTTACACCAGCGAGAGATGCTGGAGTTGTAACTGCATTGATAGGAATAGCAGCGAGTGTAGTGATAGCAGATCTTACATCATCACATGGTCCCTGAGAGAATGTTCTAGTGACAGAGTATAGAGAAGTTCCACTAGTAATTGTGTTGGTGAGTAGAAGAACCAATGATGTAATGGTTGCTTCCTGCTGCTGACATGTTGGGTTTGCTTGATCAACAGTGATTGTGAGGTCCTTAACCTGAGTCAGAGATGTGTAACCACCAACGGTTACATCCTCATTTCTCATGACCTGAATCATGATGTCACGAGCTTCGTTGAATGCCTGAATAGTCTGAGCTTCTTCGCCTGCTACATGAGCACCAGTTGCATATAGATTTGCAGCGTCCCAAGTGCGATCATTACCACCAAATGCTAGGTTATGTGCAACAACTTTGATGATGTCTTTAATGTCATCAATACAGTCTGCATCATTATTGGTTGGAACAGTGAAACCAGAGTTTGCTGCTTGCATTCTGCCGAACGCAATCTCTGCAATGAAGTTAGTGTTAGCAAGGATTAGATTCTTAGCGTCAGCTGACTTATTGTTAACAGGAGTTGGTTCGTTATATGTGATCGTAGTGTCTTTAGTCTGAGATAGACCATGTGAACCAGTGACTAGAACATCTTCGTTTCTCATCACCTGAATCATTAGGTCACGAGCATACTCGAATGCCTGTACAGTTTCACTCTCTTCACCGACAACATGAGCGCCAGTGACATAGAGATTAGACATATCCCATGTACGATCGTTACCACCAAATGCTAGGTTGTAAGAGATCTCTTCTGCAAAGTCAATGAGGTCATCGATGCAGTCCTGTGGATCACCAGTAGGAGTCGTGAATCCAGGATTTTCTGCAAGCATTCTTGCATATGCTTCGTTTGCAATGAATGACTTGTTAGCAACGATTAGATCACGAGCGTCACCATTACGGTCTACAAGTGGATCTGGTAGATCATATGTAATTGAATTATCAAATGTCTGGGTGTAACCATGTCTATACTGTGATGCAGTTTTAGTTACATTACCTAGACTAGATGGTGTAGTAACAGCATCGATTACAATCTGTCCAAGAGTAGCAACGCTAGACTGAATGTCATCACAAGAGCTGACAGAGTTAGTGCGTGTTACATTGTATAGGTAAGTGCCCTGACTTGTAATACTAGATGTAAGAATATTGACTAGAGTAGTGATACTAGCAGCCTCATTTGCACAGCGAGGAGTGTTAGTATCAGTTGTGATTGAACTGTCAATTACCTGAGTCAGACCTGTGTGACCACCAACAGTGATAGTCTCATTACGCATTGCCTGAATCATCATATCTCTCGCTTGGTTGAAAGCGTAGATAGTCTCAGTCTCTTCACCAGTTACATGAGCACCAGTTGCATAGTAGTTAGCAGCATCCCATGTTCTGTCGTTGCCGCCATATGCTAGGTTGTGTGCAACAACATCAATAACATCTTTGATGTCATCTAGGCAGTCATTGTTGTTTCCAGTAGGAACACTGAATGTAGGATACTGTGCAAGCATTCTGCCCAGTGCAATCTCTGCAATGAAATCTTTGTTTGATAGAACTAGATTACGAGCATCACCTGCTTTATTGTTGACAGGAGTTGCAGGGTTGACAGTGATAGAAGTGTCATAGACCTGAGTGAAACCATGGTTTCCAAGGATTAGAATCTCCTCATTCCTCATTGCCATAGTCATCAGACTGAGAGCAAATTCAAATGCCTTGACAGTCTGAGCTTCTTCACCAGCAACATGAGCACCCTGAACATACAGGTTTGCCATGTCCCAAGTCTTATCATTACCACCGTATGCCACATTGTAAGAAATCTCATTAACGAAATCTACAATGTCATCAATACAGTCTTGTGGGTCACCAGTTGGTGTAGTAAAACCAGGATTTTCTGCAAGCATTCTTGCATATGCCTCAGCAGCAATCAGATTTCTGTTAGAAATCATCAAGTTCTTAGCATCAGCTGCACGGTTAGAACCACCAGCACCAATCAAGAGAACCTTCTGGTTTCTCATGACATCTACCATGATGTCACGGGCATGATCAAATGCTTCGATGGTCTGAGACTCTTCACCAGCAACATGAGCGCCAGTTAGATATAGATCAGCAACTTCCCATACTCTATCGTTACCACCAAATGCAGTGTTGTATGCAACTTCTTCTACGAGATCTGCAATGTCATCAACACAGTCCTGAGTGTTACCAGTAGGAGGAACAAAACTAGGATTGTTTGCAATCATGCGAGCGTATGCTTCGTTCGCAATCATTGTCTTGTTAGCAAGAATCAAGTTGCGAGCATCGCCACCACGATCTGTTACAGAATCAGGTGCATTGTATGTAATAGTAGAATCAAATGTCTGAGTTAGACCATGAGCACCAGTAATTAGAACCTTCTGGTTCCTCATTACCTGAGCTGCCATGAGCTTTGCTTGCTCAAACACATACAGTGTTTGTAGTTCTTCGCCGCTTACATGTGCTCCCTTGACATAGGAATATGCTGCGTCGAATGTCTTATCATTACCACCATATGCAGTGTTGTCTGCAACTGCTTCTAGGAGGTCTACAACATCATCAATACAGTTGATGTTACCACCAGGGACAATGAATGTAGGATACTTAGCAAGCATTCTCTCGACTGCTTCATTAGCAATCAAGTTCTTGTTAGCAAGAATTAGATTACGAGCGTCACCATTACGGTCTTGTACCAGTTCTGGTGCAACATAAGTGATAGATGTATCCTTAGTCTGAGTTAGACCATGCGTGCCATAGATGAACACATCCTCATTACGCATGACCTGAATTGCCATGTCGCGTGCATACTCAAATGCTTTAACAGTCTGAGCTTCTTCACCAGCAACATGTGCTCCAGACTCGTATAGGTATGCTGCATCCCATACTTCATCGTTACCACCATAAGCAAGGTTCTCAGCAACAGCCTCGATAACATCTACAATGTCATCAATACAATCTTGTGAGTTACCAGTTGGTGTAGTAAAACCAGGGAAGTCTAAGACCATACGGTCATATGCTTCTCTAGCAATAAAGTTTTTGTTAGTTAGGATCAGGTTACGGGCATCTCCGTTACGATCACCAACTAGTTTCTTAGTAGAATAGGTTGCCTTCTGTCCAAGCTCAATCTCAGTAGAACTAACAACACGCTTAACATATGTGTCATTAGGAATAACTGGAGATGCAGGACGGGTTGCACCATTGTTGAGCTTACCATCAGTAAACTCTGATGGGTCGTAGTCTGCAACACGCATACCCTGAACGACACCAGAAGTATCACCGATGTCAACAATAGCAGAAGATGCTGTTGTAGCTGCTCCTGTACGCAAGTAGGAGAAGTTACGCATTGCTGCGATTGCTAGGTCTCTAGCGTAGTCGTAACCCTCTAGAGTTTCTGTCAGCTCACCAATGATGTAAGACAGACTGTTACCAACATAGTAAGACTCTGCTGCTTGGATGGTGTTGATGTTACCACCAAGTCTCAAGTCTTGTACAGTAGCATCGATTAGATAACCGATGTCACGACGGCACTTCTCAATAGTAATGCCTTGCTTATCTAACAGGTATGGATACTTGTTAGTAATGTAACCATATGCTTCTTCTGCAATGAAGAGTTTGTTATCTTCAATTCTATCAGCAGCATCTAGATTCTTATGGTTAATAGTGATACCAGAAGGATTGAGAATATCTGCAGATGCAGTAAACTTCTTGAATCCATTTGGAGACAGAGTTGCATTGAAGATATTGCTGCCACCAGCAGTTCTAGGAATCAGTTTTACATATAGTTTCTCATCGCTTCTAGCACCTAGACGGAATCCATCGATAGATGCAGCAGGACGAATTCTAGGATTGTATCCTTCATCATCACCTAGGTAGATCTTAGTTTGATCAGTTGCAGTGTTCTGGTTCTTAGTTGCAGGTACATCAAGAGTGTAGTAAGCAGAACGCTTGATGTTGCCAGTAGTTGTATCAACAACTTTAGGTGGAATAATATCTGTAACATAACCACCCTTGTCCTGACTGAACGCAAATCCTTTGTGACCAATTGCGTGTAGTGAGGTGTTACCAAAGTTGGAGTTAGAGTTGGTGATCGACATGTCACCACCACTTTCCATTAGGAAGTGATCAGCGAAACCAACAGCGAAGATCGAAACGTTCTGGATGAATGCATCTTCAGATGCACGAACATGGAAGTTTCTCCAGTCATCTTTCCAGAATGCATCACCCTTGGTGTGATATGGAGTGGTTGCAAAAGCGTCTGCTAGAGATGCTTGGTTGAATGTGTTAGAGTATTCATCATAACGAATGAACGCTCTATCGTCTTTCTGCAGCGACACACCCGTGTACTGCGCGATAACCATCGACTTGAATCCAGTCGCCTTCAGACCATTTGCCCAGATACCACAAATACCCCAAGTAGATCGGATGGAGCAGTTGAAGACATATGGAGATGCAGACTCAACAGAGTCAACTTCTGCTTTGACGATAGCGTTGGAACTTAATCCATTCTGAGAAGTGTAGGTAGTTCCGCTAACAAGACTGACATTAGTTCCTAGTGCAGCAACAGTTCCAGGAATTTTGTAAGTAAACTTACGCTGGTCAACTAGGTCAATCTCACTGATAGAGAAAGCACCGTTAAGTTGATCATCAAGACCATTGTTTTCAATAGCAACAAACTGGTTCCTAAAGTAACCATGGTTAACTTTGGAAGTAACTTCAACACTAATAGTACCAGCAGGACTGGAGTCTGTTAGTTTGATGCTCTCAATAGAACGGAAGTCAGACAGAGGTCCAACAATTCTGTTCTCCTCAATTCTCTCGCTGAATTCACGAGGATCATCAATAGTTGGTTGATATTGTGAGAATGCCTTAGCAATCTTTTGATAATACAGACCTAGTTCTTCTTTGTCTGCATATTCAAATACAGTTAGTTTGTGGTGAGAGTAGTTAGGAACTGCTTTCTGGTCCCAATAACCATTCTGATAGTATACTTTACCGATACCATCAGTCTTGTCAAATAGAGGAGAAGATGGTTCTAAGTCACCATCCTTAATAGTAAACTGCCAGAAGTAGCAAGCACCTGTTACATTAAAGATAGCGGATCTCTTCTCTAGCCTGTCAGCAGGGTCAGGAACATAGAGGGGGCGAACAACAGTGCGGCGCAGATCGTAACCAACCAGAGATGAACCACGAGGAAGAATAGCGCCACCCTCGGTATTGTTGAAAAGATAGAGAACATTGTTAGGGTCCGAAATATCTAAGTTAGAGTTATCGGTCCACAAATTCATCGCCTGATCAAAGGCGAAAGGATCGATACCATTTGTATCTACAATACCTGGGCGGTTATCAATATAGTGGTTACCAGGCATCAACATGATAGTGAACTGGTCAAACCTATCATTGTCTGGTCCAGGTAAGTATGAGTACCTGGCAATTTCTAAGAATGCACGCTGAATCGACTTGAAGGGTCTGATGGGCGAGTTGCCTCTATTATTCAGCTCATCTGTCGCATTAAAGTCGTCAGGTGAGACATAAAGATACTTACCAGTCTTAGAGCTGATAAGATTATCAAGTCTTGTCAAAGCCATATTTTTCCTAACCTGCTGAGGTATAAGATCCGATCTTCGATTATTTATACCACTATTAAATGGAGAATAGGAGACTCGAACTCCTGACATCCTGCTTGCAAAGCAGGCGCTCTACCAACTGAGCTAATTCCCCATGAAGAAGTTGAAGTTTATTACACATCTGACCTGAGCGTCTAGTTGACTAACTCCTCTGTGAAGTCTGTCAGATCTAAACAAAATCATCCTGTTTGCAATAGAGTTGACAATTTTACCATCCTCAAACTCAGTATAACCGTCGTTACTATTGACATAATATATGCCAGTTGTCATTTTCTTACTGGGTTTTCCATCACCACCTCTGTAGTCATGATGAAAATCACTGTAATATCTTTCTGGTTTGATTGGTTCTAGATTTGCCTTCACTCGATGCAAAGCGAGAATATTTAGGTTATCTAGAATTGGTGTAATTGTGTCAAAGTGTGGAGATTTTGTCATGTCATAATGATATTGACTCTCTTGCTTGAAAAATGGATGAATGAACTGATAATTCATCATAGAGTCATCATCTCCTGCTTTCTTACATAGGATCCATGGCAATGGACCAGCAATCATGTAAGACTGCAGTTTTTCATGCTCTTCAGGTTTTAGAAAGTTATCGAATATTTGCATGATAAGAGGGGGCATTCCACCCCCAGTGAGTTACTTGGGTAACAAGGCTAACTTGACCCCGATCTCCTTATAGATCAGGCAGCAACAGGGGCTGCTTGACGGGAGAATGCAACGATGTTGTTCGCTGCGACATCAGATGTGTTTGCATCTATTGGGTGCTTATCCAAGCAGGTTTCAGTCACGCTCCTTGTACCCCGTCGAAACCATGGCACCCCCGTGAATGGAAGTGAGGGGAATCGAACCCCTGTCCGAAATGTAGGTGGCGTCACCTATTCCACAAAAGTGGAAAGCCACTCAACGGACTTGAACCGTTGACCTACTGTTTACAAAACAGTTGCTCTATCCAGCTGAGCTAGAGTGGCGTATGAATTCTAGGTGTCCCCAATTGGATCCCCAGACTTTTTGTCCTGTCTCAGGATTGATTCCCGAGTCCATGACACTGTATGTATTATACCCGAGAACTATGTCATTCGTCAAGTAAGTTTTGATGCCTTGCCAGACGACCCAGCAGTCACAGTCAGTGTTGTGACCGAAAAATTTTCCATACTTTTCATCATACTCAAAGATTGTATCACATCCTTCTTTATAGTGGTGACCTGTCAGGTCAAAATTTTTGATGCGAAATTTTTCTCCATCTGGAAAAACACGCATACGAAATTGCCTGTAGGGTTTATCCTGTGAGTGATAGTATGCTTGAGATCCCTCAAACCAATCACCACCGATCCATTCATGTTTAATAATAATCCTAGCGTAGCGAGTAGGATGCTTTAATGCTTGTAGACGATTGTCAAAAGTTCCTTCTAGGTAGTCATGAAAAAGTGTCATCGGGCAATAGTTCAGGGTTCTGAACTTCTATATCAAATAAAAGTGGGTGTAATTCTTCTGCGATTAGATAATCAGAACTCTTGTCAACTTGATCCAATGAAAACTCTGGGTTACAAGCTGCCTCAGATTTAATCCAGACATCTTCTAACTGATGCTTTTCGATGGTATCAAACGAAAATGGCATACCATCGATGAAGTACATTTTGACTATAGTCTCGTACTCTCCAGGGAATGTGCAAAACACATACTTAGAACTAATTGAATATCCCTTGAAAGACATAAGTTTCTATGTCATACTGGATTATTTATGTGTCAGCGTATGAAAACAAAAAGTTATTTACATAATCTTTAGAGAAATCTTTACCAAATTTGCTTGCCATATATCCGATCACAGGATCCAAGTCTAACATATATTGGTCAAAGTTTTTATATACTCTGACATCAGTTTCCTTCGGTCTAGCAAAATAGAGTAGTTCTTCGTATGCACTTACATAACGCTTGAAGTTAATAAGATGCTTTTTAATGTCATCTACAGTGCCTTTCCTAACATAAACAAATCTAGAGAAATGATTACCTGCTTCAAAGAATCTGATATCTTCACTAGTGTTGTCATACATGTCTGGAAGTAGATATGAGATGACAGGGTGATCGAAGTCATAATTTGGAGTTGGATGCTGGAAGTCCCAAACAATTATTACTTTCTTTTCAAAGAAACACATCAAATCCATACCAAAACAAGGAAGATTCTCTCCAGTCTTTGGATAGACGATGTTATTGTATATTTTAGTTTTACCATCATCAATAATGGTTTCTCTGGATTTCAATATGTGATCCCCAGAATATAATTTTGATTTCAGTCTTGGACCATGGATCCAAATTTTACTGTCCTCTTCAACTTTTAAGTTGAGTGTTTTGACCAAGAAGTCTTGGTATTCATTCCACATTTAATTCTCCATAGGAGTGGGGGGACTTGAACCCCCACGATGTTACCATCAGCGGATTTTAAGTCCGATACGTCTACCGATTCCGTCACACTCCCAAAAATTCATAAATCACATCGCTGCCCCACATTTTTTTATTGCGGTTCGCGGTCCATCCTCGGTCACGACTCTTATATCTAGTACCGTCGAATTCTACCATACTTTCGACGAATCCACCATTCACTAGACATTCATCTGTAGCAACTTTACCTTTGTAGATACCGTTCTCCAGAGTGAATATCATATCACAACAACCACGATGTCCCTGCCAGTTTACTCCCCAGTTCTCAACACGGATGTGATCACCTTCAGTATAAACTTTATGCCAACGCTTCCTATATGGTTTTTCTTCACCAAGATAGTGATACCATTGCTTAGACTCTAGTTGTTTGGGTCCTAGTCTAGTCCAGCGAATTTTAACATGAGCATATCTGGCAGGATCAGCAGATGCCTGCTTCCAACTATCGTAGTATCCTTCTAATTTATCACAAAATTCTTCAGCATTCATGTAAAGAGACCAGTGTCTTTCATATATTGTAGTGCTTCTTTCATGCTACCGATATGCTTTTCATCGATAGCAACTTGTGGATATGATGCATCACCGCCAAACTCCATTTCAAACTGATATTGTTCAAAATGCTTTCCAACTGTATACTCTAGAAATTCTTTTACATCTGGAAGAGTTTTAAGTAACTGAGTCATTCGTTCACATTCTTGACTACCGTTACTATAAATTACAACTGTGTTAATCACGCTGCCTCCAGTCATCAGGTTTGTCCCTCTGAAACCAGTCAACGATTTCATCTGCACCTTTGAACCCCGTTCTGTGATTGGATGGGTCGGGGTCGCCAAGTCCCATCCTATTCATAAAATCATCCATACTACCTTCCTGAATGTCTTGGGCGGCATGGCGTCGTGCTTGCTGCAACCAATTTCTAGCGGTGGTATTTGCTTTGGACAGTTTCTCTGCCCACACCATATCATCTAATGATACTTGTTCCTTTTTCGCAATCTTGCTACAGATACCTTCTAAACGAAGGCGATATTTAGTAGAGAGCATATTACTCACGCAGTTTTGTTTCTAGGTCAGAAAGTTTAGTAAATTCTGTATGTGCAGCGTCCTGGCGCTCACACACAATATTTAGAATATCATCCAGAATGATTTCATTTTCAACATAGTCATCAAGGTACTGGTCGAGTGCTTCTTTCAGATACCTATATCTATGCCACTCTGGGGAGTATGGTTTGTAGTGCATGATATAGCAGATATATGTCCTGCATTATAAGACAAAAAAAGGGGGGTGTCAAGCACCCCCTAACATTATATTATATTATCTTCAGAAGGAGTAGGTAACACCGATTTTAGTACCATATCCATTGTCAGCATCATCGACGCCACCAGCGAAGGAAAGTTCGCCGTAGATATCGAGTGCTTCGGTAGCAGCAACGCTGCCATAAACTTTACCAGACAGAACGGTATCAGATTCACCACCGTCAGTTACGACGAAAGAAGGACCGACCTGAGCACCATAGGAGACGATACCGTCACCACCAGCGTAGCCCACATGAGCGTCTGTAGTAGTCCCAGTGTAATCAGATCCAGTGAAACCTGAGTTTGCCTCGATGTTCACGTAAGGACCAGCAAATGCGGCAGGAGCAGCAAGAGCGGTAGCAGCTGCGGCAGCAGCAAAAGCAGTTTTGATCATGTAAATTTACCTCGTTTGTTGTAGATCGATTGGGTCCTTTCCCAACCACACGAGTAATTTATCAGAGTTGAGGGGGAAAAGCAACCCCCCTTGTGCCAGTTTGCAATGAGTATATCTTACCAGTTAGTTAAGATAAATTAATGCACCCTTGACAGTGACATCGCCCCCTGCTGTAAGACCAAGGGAAGTTGTTGCTGTAATTTCCGTTGCTAATGTAGAAGTAGTCTTGACATCCTTCATCGCTTGCACAACAAAGGATCCTGGGAGAAGTCCATCAAAGGATGGTTTCGCAATGCCAGCGGTTGCCATGATACTACCAACCTTAGTGCTCAACTTAATGTCACCATTGGTAGAATACAAACTTAGAGCATTCTTAGGATCAAAGATGAGACCACCTTTAGCACCAACTACACCTAGTTCATATCTACCGACGACCTGATACTTCATGTCGCCCAAAAACTTGAAACTCTGGTTACCAGCAGAAATGGTTGCTGTGGTTCCTCTAGGATCTAATTGTACATCAGTCTTCTCACTTGTCAATGTTGTTGACTGTCCTAGTACAATTTCTTCCTTATTTCTTGTGATTTGTTTGATCGTACCAGCATTCATCGAGATGGTTCCACCACCCCCTGTGCCCGCTTGTAGATTGATTCCACCCAGTCCAACCAGATTCAGTAGTCCCGTCGCTTCTATGACCACATGGGTGCCTTGGATGCGTCTCTCGCCGTGAGTTTCCTCACGATGGTCACCATGACATAGAACAGACTTAGCAAGACCAGAGGTCGCTCCCTCTGGTTCCTTTCCTTCAGTGGTAGGGTTGGTAGGATTGGCAGTATTCTCTTCGATGTTAGGTCCATCGTTCTTGGTTATCTGTCCACCAGTTGTGTTGATCATAAAACGACCGCCACAAGGGTTTCCCTTACCACCAGGACCAGACACAAAAATAAAGTCACCCTTCTGAGTGATAGTAAATCCGTGACCTGTCAGTTTATTTCTAGCATCTAAATCTCCACCATCAGTTCTCAGAACATATTCCTCATTCTGAAAAATGACAGAGACTTTCTCAACAACTCTAGGTTTTGGTTCGTCTGGAGTTGCTTGAGAGTTTTTTCTTGCAGCGGCATCTAAAAGTTTACCGCTATCCTTGTTTACATTTGCTAATGCCATTATGGACAATCAATATAACGACCAGTGCCAATCTTGGCAGAACCAACCTTGACGAGTGTGTCTGTATCTAGGCAAGAGAATGATGGTATGTATCTAGCACCAAATCCTCCACCACCAAGAATTCTGACATCAGGGTAGTCAAAATAAGTTGTTTCTCTATCCAGTATTCTAACACTAATTACAAATCCCTGCTCATCAATGATAGCTTCTGCTTTACTTGAATCACCATTTAGAAATACAGTTGGAGCTGTCTTATATCCACTTCCAGGGGAAAGCATTGTAAAACTATCAATGATGCAACTAACTTCAACTGGTTCGTTTGCTTTGTAACCAGAACCAGGACTAGTTACTCGAATTTCTGATAATCTTCCCTTATCATCTAGTAGAGCAATAGCGTTAGCACCACTCCCCTCTCCACTGATAATCACAGTAGGAGGTTCAATGAATGGATCTCCTGGTTCATCAACAGGAACTTCGATAATTCCACCATCTCTATCTGTGATTACTGGTTTAGTTGTTGGTCTCTTTGCTTCTCTAAACTGTTTATCATCACCGTCAGGGAATTTATTGTCCAGCACATCATTTAATTCTTCACTTGACAGATCCTGTTCCTCTCCTTCAATTACAACAGATACAGATTCCCCTGTTCCATCAATAACAAAAGTCAATACCTCGTCACCTTCAACTACACCATCATCTTCTATGCCAACAATAACTCTTGCTTTATCTTCTTCGATAACAAAAGTACCCTGTAGATTACCACCCACAATATCAGATCCAGTAATATTATTACCAATTAATCTATAGTTAAATCCTGTACCACTTGGAATATTTTCCGAAGTAATAGTATATGTGACAAATTGCCCTTCTCTTACAGAAGTTTTATCAGCAACTACTCTGATTGATGGATCTAAATTTTCCACCTCTTCAGTCAAACCATTATTGTTAGTAAGATCCTGTACTACATCGTCTGGTAGTTCACTCAATATTACATCTGGTACATTAACTCCACCACCAATTCCACCACCATCTGTAGGCGGAAGGTCAGTATCGTCTCCAGTTTTAACTGTAGATTCAAAAATTACAACCCTTGCAAAGGATTTATTAAATGTTACAGCTGCAATATCTCTAGGGGGAGTTGCTCTTTTGATAGCAACAAAGAAATCTTCTGGACCCTCTCTTTCACTATCATTGAATGTTTGAATCTCGATGTATTTTACTGTCTCTCCAGGAGAAAATCCTAAAATACCATCAGATTTTTGGAAGTCTAGGTAATTAGCACTTCCAGTTATAGTTCTAAAGGTTACACTTGAGGAAATATCAGTGAGACCAGTTCTAGATACAGCAATCTTAGCAACCTCACCTTCAGTTACACTAAGATCTTGAATGTCATAATTAATAACATTTGGGGTTGGTTGTGTGCCACCAATAATAGTAACTTCAGTATCCTCTAACTTGACACCTTCATATGCTTCTTCACAAGTATATGTTGCCCAGTCAGCACCTGCACCTTCCCACGGATCTTCTAGATCTTTTAGTAACTTGTCTAGGAAGTTTTCTTTCTTGTCTGTCTTACACTTGGTAGATACAGTTGTTGTCTGCTTACATCCTTTACCAGGACCATCACAAGAAATACCAAGAAGATCTAGAACAAAATTAATTGCTTCACCAATTATGTTGAGTGGAGCAGCAATTGCACCTAAGATATCTTGTAAAGGACCCAGAACACTAGCAAGCAACTCTTCCATGAGTGCTCTAATTTTATTGAGTATACCTTGAACTAGTTTATCTACCTGACATGCTGCTGCTTTGTAGATTGAAAATAGATAGTTGAATAGTAATTCTTCTAAGAACTCTTGTAGTCTAAGACCCAAGTCTTTCATACTACATCCAAGATTCTTCAACATTTCATTGAAGAATTTAGTTACTGGTGTTAGAGCATTTCCATTTTCATCTGGTCTCAAGATTGCTTTGATCAAGTCATCGATCACCATCTTGATCTTTTCAACTACATAACCCTTCACCTTAGCGATGAAGGTTTCCATGATACGAATTGCTTTATTGATATTTCTTCTTCCAATATCAATTGTATCGTAAATGTCACCAGTCCACTGACCAACCAGATATGTACCAACTTTACCGTTACTTTGCTGAACATCCCTGAGCATTTCACTCAGTAATCTGGTAAATGTTCCTTGAAGATTACTCTCCTCACCACAATTAGTCACGACAGCAACACTGAAATTGATGCCTGCTCTGTTTGTTTCAGAAGTTTCTGCTCTCTTTGCAGCAGATAAATTTGTAATTAATGCTGGTTTTGGAGCGTCTTCATCAATATCATCATTCTTTCCCCCAGACAAAGGGACTCCTGCTTCTACTGAAGAAAAATCTCCTTCATCAACAGGTTGATCACTTTGTCTAACTTCTGGATCAAGAAATGTAGTAAAATTTTTACATCCCTCACCAGGATTAGGATCTCCTACAATTTCAGGTGCTGCATTTGCTACCTGACCAATCGATCCCATGATTACTGGTTGCTGTTGCTCTCTATCTAAAAAGAAACCAACAACCCAATCTCCAGGTTCTAGTCTTGGTGATTTAGATCTAGTTGCACCAGCAGCATAAGGATCCGTCACAGGCATCATAGTGATTGCCCATGGCAGATCCGCAGTTGCTACTGCTGTACAAGACTTAGGATGATGCCCTACGATTCTGACTTTATATCTGCCAGAACGCTTTGGATCTTTTTCTCCATCATTCCGATATGTAGGCGTCTCAACTTGACCGATCCACCAGGCAAAACCATCGGAACCGATCTGATGCATCGGAAATAATGAAGATAGGGCATCCATAATTAGTTATCGTGAATTTTACACTCAGGTGCTCCAGGTTCTACTTCACAATAGAGTTCAAGAGGAGAGGGATCATGGTGATCGCCTGCTTCAATTTCATCTTTGTGATTTTCTGCGTAGATTTCTAGTTCATGTAGCTCTTCTTCGACATGACGACGCTTCTGTGGAGAAGTCATCGGATTGTCTAGAATTTCTTTATCGGCTTTGATGTGTTGTTCGATGCTGTCCATAGTCCTCCTACTTTACATTCGATTCTTCGTAACCAATGGAGTCTCTAATTAACTCCAATACAGTATCGCACTCCTTGGTACGATTGTCAAAGATATTTGTGATTTTCCTGATAAGATAGATGCCACTGTGTTCTGGGTCAAAGGACCCTGCATTTTCCTTTTCTGCATGAGGAATTTGGTTTGGAATCTTGACCTCTATCTTATTTCCAACTCGAAGATCCAGATTACCAGTCACTGAGATTGTTAATTGCTGATTGAACAAGATGCCTGCTCTAGCAATCGATTGAAGTAAGTATTGTTTCTGATAATCTGTGAAATCTCCAGGTTTTTCACTGTCTTCGTTAGAAGCAATGTCTGTACCGTTATACCAGTTTTCGTGATTTACTACAGTGGATAAAATACGTGTGGGGTATTGGGAGAGTGTTACTTGCCCCTGTGGTAGCTTTTTTTGAGCACCTAGATGAGCCATGTTGTCCCACATGTCACTTAATTTGTAAACATATTCCTCGTATTTGCCAGTATTTATGTTGAAAAAGCAGCATAATGACGAATATGCACCTTGTCTTAGCTTCTTGAGTAGATCAATTTCATTTTTAAACTCAACTTCCATGATCTTTCTATCATTCTGTGCATCAGTAGCATCCACATTTGCTGCCTGATATGTGTAAGATGCTACAGGTCCAGATCCATTGAACTTATCTGTAGATGTAGAAACTAAAGAGTCAATACTTTTGAAATGAAATCCATCAAAGTCCTGATAAAAAATAAATCCAGCAGTTCCTTTCGCTTGAGATACATTTCCTGGGGAATCAGAACTTACTGTTGATGCTCCACTTGAAACTTCTGCCTTTGTTTTAGTCTTTGGTTCAGCACCAGCTGATATAGTTTTTGCTTGTAGATCTCTGATGATAGAGAATGGACTCTTAGAAGCAGGAATAATCTTCATAGAGTTGACACTCTCTTGCAATTTCATCTGAGCATCAGATACTTTAAAATACTCCCTCAACAATTTTCCTACAATAGTGGTAGGAGTTCCTTCCAGAACACGATTGACAAAAATACCTTCGTTTGCTAGTAGAGCAGCAGATACTAGACCTAGTGTATAACTTCTACTTCTTTCTTTTTCAATTCTATTACCTACTTTCCAAACACGAAACTCATACTCACGATCATCTCCTTTGTAGTCAGTTAACTCAACAGTAACTTTCTCAAAACCTTGAATAGGCATTGTTCCAGGTAAGTTCTGACCTCTCTCATTAAGCACCAGAGTTGCTTTGTATCCAATGTCAAACAGATCCTCATAATATTGAAATGAGATGACTGTATTTTCAGATACCCCTGCTTTGTAGATTATTGAATATGGTTCGCCAGATTCTTCACCGACTCTCCAGATTTTGATTGTTTTAAAACTGAATTCTCTTGCTTTCATAATCAATCAAAGAAGATGGGAGATGTATAACCTTTGGTGTATGTATCGGTGCCAGCATTTCCTACAGAATTAATAGCAGACACAGAAGTTTCTGGTTGTGGTCTACCATCATTACCACTAAGATTATTTAGAACCACTGGTGTCATTTGATTCTGCCTTCTAAGAGTCTGTGCCTCTGAAGAGGATACATTTAACATCGCTCCAGTGTTATTCTGTGGTCCATGCACAGATTCATACATAATTCTTCTCTGTTCTGCAGACAGTTTTGGATTATTATACATTGCATTAGGTCCAGTCACCTGATCATATGTTGATATTGGTTGTGGATTAATCAGATCATTAATTATCATGTCTGCCAACATAATAAATGGATGTGAGATTTTTGGAGGCATTTTTGGTGGAACTTTAACTCCACCAGTTCTAATCTGAGTTCTAAGTAGATTTGCCCTAGAACTATTTGGATATGCATTATTTTGCAATCTTGTAGCAAGATCTCTACCTTTATTAAAAGTTGCAGGATTTACTTTTGCCTGAGGTTCTATGAAGTTAATACGAGGTGCTCCACCAGGAACAATGGTATTCACAACACCACCAGGCAACTGACTACCACCAAGAGATCCCATGCCACCTGCATATCTACTAGCACCAGCGAAAGTAGGTGCAGAATATGCACCCCTACCAAGGATCTGTGGTTTACTAGATGGTATATAACTTTCACCTCTCATCATAGCATTGAATCCTTGTGAATTCATACCAGTAAATCCAGCACGAACATTTCTAGTTCCTCTTGCTAATCCAGTAGGTTTTCTATTGAATATGTCGAAGAGTCCTCCACCAGGCTTACCTGACTTAGCATATCCACCACCTCCAGGTGAGCGGTATCCTCCACCACCTCCAGGATCTTCAGGTTCTTCTTCATCATCAAATGGATTTAAAATCTCGAAGATTTTAGTTACAAAGTCCCCAGCACCACCAAAGAAGTTGACAATTCTATCAAACATACTCATTCCTGGTGGATTTTCTGTTTGATTAAGTTCAGAATTATTTTTGGTGTTGACACTCTTCAGAAGGTTGTTTGACACCAGATTGTTAATACCAAAAGTCTCAGCAATCGGTTGGGTAATTTGTTGAATTGCTCCGCCCATTCCCATGACAGATGGCATACCACTTGCTGCACGACCCATCATTGCGATGGTTGTCAAACCAGCAACTTTAGCTGGCATCTCCATCACCTTAATTAAATCTTCAGTGGTGGCATCATTCTTCTGAGTTTTCTTTGTGGTAGGCGACACCATTGGTTTCCCTTGAGGAACCATTGGCATAGTAGGAGTTATATTATTAACACCTGTCTCATACTGAGGTTTTGGTCTGGTCTGACCATCAACAGCACTAGGTTCCCCTTGAGTATAGTTATTATCAAGTGGGACAACCATCTCATTGCCATGCAGCATGACAGGATAACCGCTGTCAGGACCACTAAAGATACCACCAGTCTCTGCCTGTGGTATATCATCAAGTGGTTCATCCACAGGGTCGTTCATGAGGTTGTCACGCATCCTCTGCAGATCTTCTACCTCATTTCGAGCTGCAACAACTTTAGTATTGTCATCTAACCCAACAAATTCATCAGTATCAGCAAGATCATCAACATCAGAAACCTGCTGCATCACTACATCAGTTTCCTTATCATCTTCAATCTTCTTATCTAATTGAAGTTGTTGATTTAAGATTTTTGCAATATCATCTAACTTATCTGATATTGTATCCGTACTGACAGATAGTCCTTTAGCGACAGCAAGTGACGAATCTTTTGCACTTGCTATTTCAGTCTGTACTTCTGTCTGCCTCTCTCCAATAGTTGAGATAGATTTGTTGATACTCTCAGCTATCTTGACAAGCAACGATCCAAGTTTCTTATCAGTTGTAGGAACTGGTCGCTGTACAGTATCCTGATATGTTGTAGATGGTCTAACCAGAGGATCCTTTGGTTTTACCTTTTCTCTATACTTTTGCTCTAGTGGATTTGCTAATTGTTGATACTCAGGTAGAACTCTACTTGCCAGAGGTGTCCCAATCAAAGGATCGTCTGACTTCTGACCTCTTGCTAAGTAATCTGGATAATTAAACCTGTCACCGAATTTCTTTTCTCTAAGAAACCCAGGTGTCATTCTATACTTCAGTGCTTCACCAAAAAACTCACCTCGCTTGAGTTCTGGATCTATACCATACTTCTCTGCTTCTTTCTCAGCAACTTCCCTCTCACCTTTCGCATCTTCACGAGCGTTGGCAAGAACTTGATATAGCTTAGTAGCTACTGTGGTGGTAAGATCACCGCTATATGTGTATGAGTATGATGCCATATTATGCGCTTAGTCTTGCCATGTGGAATGCTAGTGGATTGAATCCAGATGATTTTGAACTTTCGATTTGAAGTTCCTGAATTTCACTAGATTTGCTCTCTATAACATTATTTAATACAATTGTCTGTATAAGTACATCAGACTCATCTTCCTGAGACAAAGAAGCAACACTTTTTTGCATTATCTCATTATTTGCTGAGAAATTAGAAGAATCGGAAGCAGAAGACCTTAAATTTTTTGGTAGTGGCGTACCATCAAATATGTTATAAAATTCTCCGTCTTCTCCTTTCTCAAACAATCCACCAAATGGTTTATTCTTTGTAGCAGGTTCGCTAGAATCAGTAGCACCAGAGAACATTTTATTGTAATTTGCAGTAGAACTAAGTCTCCCGTCAAGGTGTTGATAATTTGGATTTGGCGCTTCATACCAATTCATCCAATTTTTTGCTAATACTGCAGGATCTTTAGAGGAATTTTTCCAAGCATTTAAATCATATGTATATCCATATGGCAGCATAGGTTGACCTTTAGCATTTGTTGGAATATTAGTAAACTCATGCATCATCCAATCAACCTGTCCTTCGATATCATCAATCAATTTACTTGGATCTCTTCCAGTAGATTCGTACCATTTTAATGCTAAGTCCCAACGCCCTGGTGTTTCCCATTGAGCTAGACCACGACCAGGACCACCATCAAGTTGATACATTCTAGTGTATCCCATGGTCTCAATGTCAAAGTTTGCCATGATAGCAGCGATTTGCGCTTGTGAGAAACCTTTACTCTTGAGAGCGTTATATGTGCGTCTTTCTACATTATTTCTAAATGGAATTTTTGGACCGCCACCAGCATTTTTCTTAGGTCTGATTAAATTACGAATACCACCGCCACCACCGTCGTCATCATCATTAACTGGGTTGGTTGAATCTCCTGCTCCACGCAAACTCTTTGCAAAATCAAGCAATACTCTATTACTCGCCTTAAATCCAACACCATTGACATGAAGTGAGATATGTGGATATGCAGGTCCACCATATACACCAGAATCTGTGTTTCCAGACGCTCCTTGGTATCCTAGTAATGTTCCAGCTGGAATTACATCACCATCTTTATTACCTTTATATGGTAAACTTTTAAAGTGTCCTAGTAATACTTCATACTCCTTACCATTTTCTTCAAAGAAGTACGCTCCATAATAACCAAATCCCTGTCCTTTCTGCGACTCTACAACATTTGGATTACCTTGAAGACCAACGGCAGGCATTCCATCAGTACCAATTTCCTTGTAGACTAGATCTCTTGGTGCATAGATTGGAGTTCCAATTCCACCAGCAAGAGTCATATTCAGTCCAGTGTCTTGCCCATCAAGATCTCCTGTAGCTCCAATCTTGAAAACAGTATCAAATGCTTCGGCATCGTTTCCTGATGCTGGAGTATTTGGTCCTGGTTGTTGACTACTAGTAGTTACAGGTGCTGCTTTATTGGGTTTTGCATCAGGAGGTGGTGGAGAATACTTAATACCTCTATTGACAATGAAATTCCTTTCAGCATTTCTGTCTGTTAGTCTACGAGTAAGTGTACTTGATGTTTTAGTAGGTGCAGTTTTCTTTAAATCTGATGTATATGTGACATTTTCAATTTTGAACGGCAATTTAGTAATTTCACCAAATACTTCTCTGTCTACACCAGCATCTTTTGCCAGTTTTAGTGATGTAGATGCAATCTGAGAACCAACTTGTTCAATATGAGAAACAGTCAATTTAGATTTTGGATCAACTAACTCAACTCTTTCCTTTCCGTGTAATATTGCTTCACCAGGGTTGGTGAGCATTGAGGTTCCTGTCTCGTATCCTTCTGGTAATGTGTCAAGTGGGTCATAACCCATGTCTCTGGCAATATCAGCTGCAGTGAATCCCCAACCAAGAATAGGTATTGCGGATCCAAGACTCATCAAACCACCAACAGGGTCACCACCAGCAAATCTAGCAGCAGCTTCACCAACACCAATAATTGTTCCAAGACCAGGAACAAATTTACCTGCTTTACCAAAAAGTTTAGTACCTAACTTTCCACTTTTACTTAAAAACCTTTTAGCAGCAACTCTGGATCCATAGACATTTTTATTAATTAATTTACCTAAAGGACCACCCCTTCTAGCAAGAGTTTTTCTAAATGCTCTAGAGCGAGACCTAATTCCCTTTCTAGCTGCTCCAACCAACCCAGCTCCTTTATCTCTAACTCTGGCAACTTTTGCTCTAGCATTTTGCACGCCACGCTGTAGTTTAGCACCAATACTTCTATCCATATCAGAGAGTTCAGTCATCAACTCTGATTTCATCAGGATAGCGTCAAGAGGATCAATTTCCTTATTTCTGATCATCTTAAACAAAAGATCATCTTGATCTTTTATGAATTTTCTGGTGTTAAGTCCAGCATCCTTTGCGTATGTACGCATACCACGAGTGGCATAGTAGTCAGCATTTGCTACAATTTTTTTATACTGCCTCTCGCCGCTATTAAATAAATTTCTTAATTTTTTTCTGGTGAAGGTTTCCCACTTTCTTCTAAATTTAGCTCCTCCCTTTCCTAGAGCATACCTAGCAATCTTACCACCTATCAAACGAAACTGAGATGCGACAGGTTTGCGACCCGCCTTGACATATTTTTTACTTCCAGTAAGGGTCTCTCCACGAGCGACCTTTTTCATCATCGACCTAGTTTCTGACAAATCTTCTTTTAATTTGTCAAGGGCATACTTCTGTCTGAATAATTCAGCTATGCCATCTAATTTTTCTGCTACAGCATTATTATGGTCAACTATGTGTTGAACAGTTTGAATATTAGACGATCGTAGATCAGAAACCTGCTCTGCAGTGCTATCTACCTTTCCCTCTAACTTAGTTAACTCTAGACTAATGCCACCACCAAACATTTTGGTGACAAATTCAGCCATATCAGAATTTTTGACAGGAATCGAATCAGGATCATCCCTGTCAAGTTCCTTTTTTAGCTCTTCTTGCTCCTTGCGCTTCTCGTCGCGGTTTTTTTCAACTTTATTTTTGACAGCATCAAATAACTTACTAGCAATAGTGGTAGTAAGGTCCCCAGAATATGTTGTTGTATATCCCGCCATTATTTCTGCTGGTTCTTTTGCTTGACTTCTTCAAGATACTGCATGAGGAACGCTACATAGACTTCACGCTCCCACGGTATCCAATTTTCAATCTCAGTCAAGCTATATTTATGGTACTGCATCAAGGCAAAATTAACTCTGTAGTACCCCTCCAGATTGTTTTGGAAGAGTGCTATGCGAAAAAACTCTGCAAACCCTCAAGCACATACTCAGACTCCACACCAGTTTTGGGATTTACCACTGTAAAGGAATGTCTAAGTTTGGGTGATGTTTGATAAAATTCCTGAATTTTCTCAAATTGATTAGTAGTAAGACTATCAATAAATTCGCGGAATTCTTTCTTTGTAGTAGTTGTACTATCAAAAACCTCTTCACCCTGGTAGATTTGATCAATACTTTCAGAAATTAATACAAATACTTCGTCAGTATCGAGATCTTTACTCAAAAAGTCCAATTCGATGAATCTCTTCATGCTAGGATAATTCATCACAACGCCAAATTCTTCATCAAACTCAATTTTGGGTGAATGACCCTCTGGTTTGAATACTTTAATATCACCAATTGGAATTTTTACATCAACTTTCGTTTCATTGTCATCTTGACAAGTTACGGTCAAAGTGATGCTCTCTCCAATAGAAGCAGCACGGATATTAAGGAAAATGTATTCCAGGTCAAAAATAGGCAGTTGATCTACCTTAATTCTACTCAAAACGCAATTTTTGATAAGATCCTTAACTGCGTTAGTAATTTGCTTTTCGTCTTCAGACTCAAGTGCAAGCAAAAGCACTTTTTCCTCTTTTACCAAAAACGGGCGATATTTTAAAGTTTTACCCGTAGATGGCAATTCAAGTTCATATGTTGGATACCCAACCTTAGGCAAAGCCATGATAATAACCTCAGATCGTATATTTATTTAGATC
>Ga0163111_10000031_pt1 | contig 90906 bp, 54 predicted proteins | sample CRUFie1St18metaG_FD_109645 | JGI IMG/M metagenome (GOLD analysis project Ga0163111, IMG submission 109645) | Marine microbial communities from the Costa Rica Dome - CRUD Field 142mm St18 metaG | ecosystem: Environmental > Aquatic > Marine > Oceanic > Photic zone | place: Costa Rica: the Eastern...
GTACAAGGCTTCTATATTTGGATATAGGGCTTCTATGTCTTGGAACAAGCCTCCTATATTCGGGTACAAGGCTTCTATATTTGGATATAGGGCTTCTATGTCTTGGAACAAGCCTCCTATATTTCGGCACAAGCCTCCTATATTTCGGCACAAGGCTTCTATATTTGGATATAGGACTTCTATCTTTCGATATAAGGCTCCGATCCTTCGATACAAAGCTCCTATCTCGCGGAATAAGCTTACTATGTACAGACTGGTAGTACCAAAAGAAGGCCCTCCTGTTTAGGGGAGAGCCGAATCTGCTACCAGTCTTATAGTAAAGGAGTGTTATTTCACAATAATTCGTCTTGTGACTTGTTTGTTCTCTAGGTTTATTCGCAGTAAATAGATGCCTTTAGCATATTCTCTTGTGGAGATTGAGAATTGATTGGTGCCTTTATGCACTTTCTCACTGGAATTCCATATTGTTTGTCCTTGTATATTGAGGAGGCTTATATGGGCATCTGCTGTGTTTTCCCAGTCTAGGGCAATGTTTATGAAGTTCTCTGTCGGGTTGGGGAATATTTGGAGGGACGCAAAGCGGATGTCTTCTTCTATGGATGTGGCGCAAGGTAGGACTGTAACGGTTACTTGTCCTTGGGCTGAACAATAGTAGTTGCTTACTTCTACGGTATAGGTAGTTGTGGCAGTAGGCGAAACCGTTATTGGAGGCATGGAAAGTCCTGTAGAGGAGCTGATTACGTTGCCTTGGTCGTCATACCAAGTGGTTTCGATGACAGTTGGGTCTACGCCTGCCATTTGGTCTAGGCCGATGACTGTTAGGCTGGCTGCTTGGAAATTCGGGACGCCTCCTGTGATGGTTACGTCGAGGGTTGCAGAGTCGCAGCCTTGTTGGATGGTTGTATTTGCGGATACAGATACATTGAGGTCGCAATCGGGATTGTCCAATACATAGACTTCGTCGATTGCCATATTGCCTAAATCTCCATTGTCTGCTTCTCCTCTAAATCGGATATCAATAATTCCATCTGCAAGGAAGGGAGTGAGGTCTACGTCTGCATGTCGCCATGGGTCTGTTGAATTGGCCTGTTGTTGGCCTTGCTTCACCCATACATCATTTGTCCACACTCCATTGGCACGAACATCAACGTGAAGGGTTCCCATATCGGCTCCATGCATATGGTAGAAGAAGGTGAGGTGGGGATTGGCATGACGCGTAATGTCAATACAAGGGCGGATTAATTCGGCGATTTGGCCTTGGTTGGTATTTTCGGCATTGAGGTACATGTATTGATTTGTCAAGCGTGGGGCATCTGGGCCTGTACCTGCAAGGTGTAGGGTATTGGCATCGCCTACGTTCCAATCCAATTGATCTGTTACATCTTCATTGACCCAGCCATTTCCTAAGTTAGCGCAAGTCCCATTGGGTTGGGAAGCTGTACTTGTACAAGAAGGTTGTCCATCAAAGCTTTCGATAAGAAACTCTTGAAGGTCGCGCTTATAAGCAGCATGATAATTTCGGTGAATCACTGTATGAGAACCAAACGCAATAGAGGGTTCGTAGTGTATTCCTTGAATTACAATATTGTTATCATGGCCTACCGCTAGTGTTTCCCAAAAGCCTTTCCCAGAGGTTGCCCATAATATATTTCCAAAGCGATCGTATTTGATCAGATGGTCGGTTCCTTCAGGATAAGGGACGAAGTCATGTACCAGCGTATTGTATGCACGATCGACGGAAATGCTCCAGTATACATGATCAGAAGCGTCAATTGCAAGTTCTGGCGACCAAACTCCAAAAAGAGGAATAGGTCCTCCTGACGTTTCCATGGATACGACTGTGCCATTGGCATCCATTTTAGCCAGAAAATGGTTAGAGCCTGCACCCGATGAAGTTTTATACATCCCATCGATTTTCACCGTATCTCGATACCACCCTGTAATATACACTTCATTAAGGGAGTTGATTCCTGCGACAGGCTGCATATGAGCGGCAGATCTGATGTTCTTTGCCCACAATGTATTTCCTTGGTTATCTAAAGCCGCAACAAAGCTAAAGTGTGTACTATCATTTTGAAGGAGTATTCCTCCTAAATCGAATGGGCCATCGCCATAGGCACCTGAAATTGCGATTGTACCATCTGGAGATACATCTAAGCCATATAGTATATTTTGATATGTAGGGTAATCACGATGCCACAAGATTGCTCCATTTACATCCATTTTAATTAAGAATAATCTTGAGTCATGGCCAGAATTTAGGGTAGTATTTCCAATTCGGATATCCCCATTGTATGTTCCCCCCAAATAGATGTTATCATTACCATCTACCTCCAATCCAACAGGCCAAGGGTTAGCGCTAGAAGAAGGAAATTCTTGAATCCAGTCAACAGATCCATTTGATCCATCCAGTTGAACAATTATTAGTGTTTCTCCATTCGCAATTGATTGAAGTTGGTAAGGAATCCCATCAACATCCAGAGTCCCTCTCGCTTCTACCGTCACGAGAACTTTTCCATTGTTAGTTGCTTTTACTAGATTTATTCTAGTAGAGAAGTGTCCATCCATTTGAACAAACCAAAGCACCTGTCCATTTGGGTCATATTTTACCAAAACGTTGTCTACATTTAGGTTTGTGATAGAGGATCCAATAATAGCCTGAGAATCAAAATAGCCCGCAGGTATATAGAGGTTTCCCTCATTGTCTATAGAATGAGGATATTGGATATATCCTTCTCCATCTTCGGCCCATGTCCAATCAGCGCATTGGCCTAGGACGGAAGAAATTGAGCATAGAGAAATAAAAAGGTAGGTAGATACAAGAAAATAAAGTCGCATAATATTATATAAGTTGAAACAAGTGATAAAAATCTACAATCATATAGAGGGATGGCTCCTTTTAAAAAAGGAGACTCATGATTTTTCTATCATAGTCTACGTTCTATTGTAACGATATGTCAATAAGTTGTTGGAAATAAGCTTCCAACTATCATATGGTAGGCCTGCGTAAAGGAGGAGCTTAGTTCTCCTAATCTCCCGAACAGCCAAGATGTGTTAAAAGGGGAGGAAGATGGGAAACTATAAAAGAGGGGGATATTAATGTCTAATCTAACTTGATTATGTCTCAGGAATAATAGTGCATGTTTAAATATAATTATGAGGTTTACATATATAAGATGCTTAAGTATTGGCATTGTCAGTAGGTTGCTCGAAACTTTGTTTCGTAGAATACTTATATAAAAGAAGGCTCTCCTGTTTAGGGGAGAGCCGAATCTGCTACCAGTCTTATAGTAAAGGAGTGTTATTTCACAATAATTCTTCTTGTGACTTGTTTATTCTCTAGGTTTATTCGCAGCAAATACATGCCTTTCGGATAGTCTCCTACAGAGATGGAGAACTGATTTGCTCCTTTGTACATCTGCTCAACCGAACTCCATATTGTTTGTCCTTGCATATTGAGGAGGTTTATTTGAGCATTTGCTGTATTTTCCCAGTCTAGCGCAATGTTTATGAAGTTCTCTGTTGGGTTGGGGAATACTTGGAGGGATGAGAAACGGATATCTTCTTCTATGGATGTTGCACAAGGTACTACCGTAACGGTTACTTGGCCTTGGGCTGTACAATAGTAGTTGCTTACTTCTACGGTATAGGTAGTTGTAGCAGTAGGAGAAACCGTTATTGGAGGCATAGTAAGCCCTGTAGAGGAGCTAATTACGTTGCCTTGGTCGTCATACCAAGTGGTTTCGATGACAGTTGGGTCTACGCCTGCCATTTGGTCTAGGCCAATGACTGTTAGACTTGCTGCTTGGAAATTCGGGACGCCTCCTGTGATTGTTACGTCGAGGGTTGCAGAGTCGCATCCTTGTTGGATGGTTGTATTTGCAGATACAGATACATTGAGGTCGCAATCGGGATTGTCCAAGACATAGACTTCATCAATTGCCATATTGCCTAAATCTCCATTGTCTGCTTCTCCTCTAAATCGGATATCAATAATTCCATCTGCAAGGAAAGGAGTGAGGTCTACGTCTGCGTGTCTCCAAGCGTCTGAAGAAGCTGCCTGTTGTTGTCCTTGTTTTACCCATACATCATTTGTCCAAACGCCATTGGCACGAACATCTACATGAAGGGTTCCCATATTGGCTCCATACATATGATAGAAGAAGGTGAGGTGGGGATTGGCATGACGCGTAATATCAATACAGGGGCGGATTAATTCGGCGATTTGGCTTTGGTTGGTATTTTCGGCATTGAGGTACATGTATTGATTTGTCAATCGAGGGGCGTCTGGTCCTGTGCCTGCAAGGTGTAGGGTATTGGCATCGCCTACGCTCCAATCCAATTGATCTGTTACATCTTCATTGACCCAGCCATTGCCTAAATTCGCGCAAGTTCCATTGGGTTGAGATCCTGTACTTGTACAAGCGAGTTGTCCGTCAAAGCTTTCCACTAGAAATTCTTGGAGGTCACGCTTATAATACGCATGATAGTTTTTGCGAGTTACTGTGTTTGAGCCAAAGGTGATAGAAGGAACAAAACTCTCTCCTTGAATCACGACATTGTTATCGTGGCCTACGGCAATTGATCTCCAGTACCCTTGTTTAGAAGTCGCCCATAATACGTTTCCAAAGCGGTCATACTTAATCAGGTGATCTGTTCCTTCGGGATAAGGGACGAAATCGTGTACGAGTGTATTGTATGATTGATCGACACAAATACTCCAGTATACATTATCTGAAGCGTCAATTGCAATCTCTGCCACTCCTGTCCAAGCACCAGTAGGAATAGGACCTCCCGAAGTCTCTACTGATACAACTGTACCACTGGCATCAATTTTAGCGATAAAATGGTTCGAGTTTACGCCCGATGAAATTTTATACATCCCATCGATTTTCACCGTATCGCGATATCCACCTGTGATATATACCTCCTTCAGGGAATTGATTCCTACAGCAGGGCTCATATGAGCGGCTGATCTGATATTCTTTGCCCACAATGTATTTCCTTGGTTATCTAAAGCTGCCACAAAGTTAAAGTGGGTACTATCATGTGTGAGTATCACTCCCCCTAGATTAACATCTCCATAGTAATAGGTTCCTGCGATAGCAATTGTACCATCTGATGCTACATCTAGTCCATAAAGCATTTGCTGGTTTGTTGGGTAATCGCGATGCCACAAAGGTGTTCCATTGGGATCAAGCTTCATAAGAAATATTCGTCTGTCATTGCCTGAACTTAAGGTTGTGCTTCCTATTTGAAAGTCTCCTTTGTAGGTACCTCCAAAGTAGATATTCCCATTATCATCTACATCTAATCCGCGAATCCATGTAAAGTCTTGAGAAGCAGGGAACTCTTGTACCCAATCTACTGCTCCAGTTGCTGCATCTAATTGTACAATAACTAGTGCGTCACTCCAAGAAATGGTTTGGATTGGATAGCCTGTACCATCAATGTCTAGGGTTCCTGCTGCATCTAATGTCACGAGTACTTTGCCGTTTTTTGTGGCTTTTACGAGATTGATTTTATTCCTGAAGTTTCCATCCATCTCTACAAACCATAGCACTTGTCCTTGTCGATCATATTTTATTAAGACATTGTCTGAATTGAGATTTGCGATAGAGGTTCCAATAACCGTGTTTGTAGTGAGGTATCCAGCAGGTATATATAGGTTGCCGTCATTGTCTATAGAATGAGGATATTGGATATATGCTTCTCCATCTTCGGCCCATGTCCAATCAGCGCATTGGCCTAACAAAGTGTTACTTGTGCACAAAGAAATAACAAGGTAGGTGCATAATATGAAATAAAATCGCATAATAATAATGTATGTGTGTAAGTTGAATAGAGTGATAAAAATTTACGATATAAGTTGGGTGGGCTCCCCTTGTTGAGGGAGTCTCATGGGAACAATATTCTATACGTATCCTAATTATGTTGCAGCGATATGCCAAGAACTTGTTGGACGACCACTTCCAATTGTTCTTGCAACATAGCAAGGCTGTCAGAAACGAGAAAGTTGCGCATTTCCTAAATAAACAAACAATAAAGTCCTGATTCAGTAAACTGAATGTAACGAGTTATGTGTCTTATACGATGGGTTGGTTGTCTTGGGATAACAAGATTTAAGAAGTATTACGAATATCCGCAAGGGAATAATTGAAACCTAATGTTAGGCATAATTTGACTACTTTTCATGATTATTTGTGTATGTATTTGAACGTATTTGCGAAGCGTACATATATAGGATGCCTAAGGTTTGGAATTGTCAGATAGAAATTGAAAAAACTTTATTTTTACAAGTGCTTTTTTATAAAAAAAGCTCTCCTGCTTGAGGAGAGCCGAATTTGTTAGCAGCCTTTTCGTATAAAGAAGGTTATTCTACAATGATTCGTCTTATAACTTGTTGATCGTCTAGGTTTATTTGTAGTAGATATATTCCTTTTGGATGTTCTTCTAGTGAAATAGAAAAGTGGTTAGCTCCTTGGTGTATTTTCTCAGAGGATTTCCGAATGGTTTGGCCTTGTATATTGCGTATACTTATTTGGGCATCTGCTGTATTATCCCAATCTAAAGTAATGTTTACAAAGTTTTCGGTTGGGTTAGGGAATACTTGAAGGGATGAGAAACGGCTATCCTCCTCTATAGCCGTTGCACATGGAACTACTGTGACTGTTACTTGCCCCTGAGCCATACAATAGTAATTGTTTGATTCGACTGTATATGTCGTTGTTACATTGGGTGCTACTGTAATAGGAGGCATAGAAAGCCCTGTAGAGGTGCTTATTATATTGCCTTGTTCATCGTACCAAGTTGTTTCAATGACTGTTGGGTCTACCCCTGCCATTTGGTCTAGTCCAATAACTGTCAGGCTGGCTTCTTGGAAATTTGGGATGCCACCTGTAATGGTTACATCTAGGGTAGCGGAGTCACATCCTTGTTGGATGGTTGTATTTGCAGATACTGAAAGGGCTAGGTCGCAATTGGGATTGTCTAATACATAGACCTCATCAATTGCCATATTGCCCAAGTCTCCATTTCCTGTTTCTCCTCTGAATCGAATATCAACAATTCCTGCGGCTATAAATGAGGTGAGGTTTATGTCTCCTTGGCGCCATTGGTCTGTCGTATTTGCTTGTTGTTGGCCTTGTTTGACCCAGACATCATTTGTCCACACACCATTTGCTCTAATATCCACATGAAGGGTTCCCATATCCGCTCCATACATATGATAGAAAAAAGTAAGATGCGGATCTGCATGACGGGATATATCAATACATGGGCGAATTAATTCGGCGGTTTGGCCTTGGCTTGTTCCTTGGGCATTGAGGTACATATATTGATTCGTCAGGCGTGCAGACCCTGACCCTGTTCCTGCCGAATGAATTGTATTTGTATCACCCACACTCCAATCCAATTGGTCATTCACAGCCTCATTCTCCCAACCATCCCCTAATCCTGCGCAAGGTGGTGAAGTTGTACCTACACAAGTAGGTTGTCCATCAAAACTCGTGATAAGAATTTCCTGTAAATCCCTCTTATAATATGCGTGGAACTTTTCACGTAATACAGGGAAGCTCCCAATATTCGAAGGCCCTGCGTGTATTGGGTTGAATGCGAGAGCAGGTTTTCCTTGAACAGTGATTTTATTATCATTTCCGACAGCTATATATCTCCAGTCACCTGGAATTGAAGTTGCCCATAATGGATTATCAAGACGGTCATACTTAACAAAGTGGTCGTATCCCTGCGGATGAGGGTTAAACGGGAAGAAGATAGAAGAATCACCTGGATGAATAGAAGGGCTCCAATATACATTGTCAAAAGCATCAATACTCAAAGCATTCAGGTTTGTCCCTGGCCTTGCTCTTGCTCCTGTTCCTGTGAGAGCTAAGACGGTTCCGTGTCTATCCAATTTTCCTAGATAAGTAGTTTGATCTCCTACAAAGCCATTGCCTGTAACTGATAAACCTCCCATAGAGAAAGACTCATCATAGTATCCAGCAATGTAAAAGGTCTTTTGCGAATTCACAGCGATATCGGCCTCCATATCAATTGCACATTCAAGCGATCGTGCCCAAAGTGTGTTTCCTTGGTTATCAATAGAGGCAACAAAATTAAAATGTACACTATCAGCCATAAGTAAAACGCCTCCAACATCAAAAGATTGATTAGGGCTATAAGATCCAACCATCCCTATTGTTCCATCAGGTGCAACAGTAAAGTCATCCAATTTACTAGGGCTTGAAGGATATGTACGTTCCCATACTAGGGATCCATTAGCATCCAGTTGCAGCATAAACGCTTCACTGCTATGGGGAGTATTAAGTGTCGTTGTAGCTAATGCAAGGCTGTTTTTATACCATCCTCCTGTGTATATATTTCCCATCGCATCAAATTCGAGGTTTTTAAACGTCACATCCGTAGGATCTGAAATGGATGCTACCTCTTGCACCCAATCAACCGTTCCATTACTTGCCTCCAATTGTATCATGAAGAACGTTCTTGCAAGGTTACTAGATCCCTGAACAGGGTAAGTCATTCCTCCGACCTCTAGATTGGTGCCTACCTTAACAATTAATAGGACTTTCCCTCCTTGAGTGGCTTTCATCATGGGTATTTCTGCGAAAGTGCTTCCCATTTCTCTCGTCCAGATCAATTGTCCTGACACATCATATTTAAGGATTAATAGACGGGTATTTATATTCGTTACGGTAAAGGAGCCGATTTGGCTTGTCAGATCCACATTTGTAGGGATATACATGTTTCCATATTCGTCTACAGTATGTTGAAATTGACGATAATTATCACCATCCTCCGCCCAAATCCAGGAATTACATTGGCCAAACATCACGGTAGTAAGGGATAAGAATATAGCAAGGCTAAAAAGGAATTTGAAATAAAATTGCATAATAAGTTTGTTGAATTGCTTCATTAATAATATTCATACATTCAAAGAGGGTGTATCTCCTCTTTACAAAGGGAGTTTTAAGGAAATGTTGGAATGATAGGTGCCCTAGTTATATTGCTGCGATATATCAATAACTTGTCGAGTGCGTACTTTACAAGTATTTATGCAATATAAGTGGCTCACAGAAATGAAGGGGGCTTACATTTCTGCATTAGACAGGCAATGAAAATAGAATGGAATATATTGGATGTAATAAACTACAAATAGGTAGTTCCGTTTTTGTTTTAAATAGTTTGATTCTATTAGATGATTAAGTGTATAGTCTCACATATATCAGTTTTCTCTAATTCTGCGAGGCTCACATTTATAAGATGCCTAGTTTGTGAAATTGTCAGTTAATATGTTCAATTTTTGCTTTATATGAGTTATGTATATCCGTATCGCTGCTTACATCCGCTAAAACAAAAAAGCTTGTAGGTAATTGGTACCTACAAGCTATCCATTTCTTTCGTTTTTGTTTTTTAAGTTCGATAAAATGAGTTTAACAGAATAGTCGAGTAATTAAATATACAATCGACATAAGAACAAAGCTGATAAAAATGAGTAAAGCCATGAGCATAATTTTTGGATTTAATAAGTTCACTATTGACGCTTGTTTATATGACGATTTGGGTTAGCAGAAGGTTATACTTTTTTTGCAGATTTATAAAAAAAATACGCTTAACCATTGGGTTAAGCGTATTTCAGTTTTAAAATATATAATATATGCAATTTATAGGCTACCGATTCCAACGATTTTAGGGGTTTTAATACTCTTATGGCCTTCTGGAACCATAATTGAAATCGGGGCTGGATATCCATTGATATTATCTTTCTTGGCAATCCAAACCTTATAGATTTTACCTCTTATTGCACTGTACCCATATCCATTGCCAGCAGATTCACTTACGTTTACACGGGTGATTTCAATGGGTACTTTATAAAATCGAATCCCATTAAAGTCTTTTTTCAAAGAATAGGGCTTCACCGAACGTCGGAGTTGTGTTCCCATTTCATCCACTAAGCCTCCTCCTGCAATGCTCACAAATGATTTTTCGCATTGATCTAGTGTTTCGGAGGTACTTAGAATAGAGATGTATCGGTCAAGCACTTTTTTTACAACGGATGGCAATTCATTCACAGGTATATCATTTTTACGAGACTGAGCCTGTGTATCCTTTACATTGAATATGATAATAAAACTAAGGAGGAGGGGAAATATCCACTTTATGTTCATGGTTTAATTAATTGTTTTTCAAATATATACAATAGAAACGTTTTGGAGACATTGTTTATTTCTCTTTTTATAGAGACGCAAGTATTATGCCTTAGTCACTTGGGCAATGCGGAAAAATCGGGGGCTAAGGAGCAGGACTAACTTGTTGTTTTGCCTTCCATTTATCTACTTTCTTTGTAAAATCTTCGGGGAATGTATACCCTTCTTTTTTAAGGGTGGAAGAAATTGCCTTTTGGAATTGCCATACCTTAGGGTTATTTGAGGGAGTGCATCGCCGAATGGCCTTAAAGGCCTTCTCATATTGACCTGTATTAAAGTATACTGCGCTCAGATTCAAAAGGGCTTCCTTAAAATCAGGGAATTGATCTGTTGCTTTTATATAATATTCAATCGCTTGTTCGGGCTTACTCAATTGGTTATAGCAAGTAGCAATATTATTAAGATTATGTAGATGTGCTGGATGCAGCTTCTCCGCTTCCAAGAAGTCATGTAAGGCCATCTCAAACTGATTCTGACTAAAGTAACCCAGCCCTCGATACCATACTAAAGGCGTAGCAGAAGTAGGTTCAAGTTCGTTAGCGATAGATAAACTCTTATTTGTCTCGGATACAACCTCACTCCAGTTCCCTGTAGCTTTTGCTGTCAAGCATTTTTTCACATGGGTATCAGAATCGAATCGGAGTAAGCCGAATGAAAACGCCCCAGCTGCTAGCAACATAATTCCGATCATCAATATTCGTCCACTCACATTCTTAGAGGGCTTTTGAGCAGCATGTACATACCTATGATGCAAGGCTACAATCACAGATCCCATTAGTATTAACAATACATTAGGGAGGATGCGTTCCTTAGGGAAACTAAACGTAGCAACAGCCATATAAGCCAATATCCCTCCAAGCATACATGCAATCCATACACGATGATGCGGGTGCTTAGCCTTAGCCAATCCTCTAATTCCATAGAATAGGATCAATAAGAAGAAGCCTAAATAAGCCAGTCCTCCTAGAATTCCTACCTCTGCCATTGTCCCAATAAAATCATTATGTGAACGAATAAAGAAGCGTTCTCCATAACTAGGATAAAATGCCTGAACCCCATATTTAGGAAGTTCAACCTTCCAATTGCCTAGCCCAACTCCTGTTATAGGGTTGTCGAGAATCATTTTAGTCGACTCATTCCAAATCATGATTCGCTCCTTAGTCGAGTTAATACGAACCTTTGTTCGTTCCTCAAACGGAATCCATTTGTTATACTTCTCCGTCCATGTGTTCCCCTCCAACTTCAAATAGGCATAAGCTGTGACAGTCAAGCCCCCTAAGAGTAATATCCCCAAGAAGGCAAATGTCCATCTCTGTGCAATCTTATGCGTGCGAGCATACCAGATAAATGGTACAAATGACCCGAACAATACCAAACCCACCAAGGCCGAACGCGTAAAAGCCAAGGAGATTCCCAGAATAATTCCGACCAAGGCAATTACGTAAGCAACCATCCATCGATTAGAGGAAGAAGAAGTTTTCGGAACAGGCTTAGCCTTTCTCCCTTTTCGGGGCTTAGGTTGGATGACTTGGGGATTCGAGGCAGAAGGATTCAATAGTTCCGCGACTACAAAGGGCAAACATAGTAGCAAAAAAGAAGCATATAAGTTCTTATTGACAAGGGTTGCATAGATACTACGGCCTTCAATATCGATCCCAGGAATCCCCTTAAAAGCAATATCAAAATATTGGAGGATACCCATCCATGAAATAATGATAGCAGAAATAGTAGTCATTCGACTCAGAAAGCGAAGGGATTTATCTCTAGCCGCCCCCCAAGCCCAAGACATGATATAAAAAAGGGAAAAGAAAAGGATGGTTTTCAGCAACTCGAATATTCCTTCTGCTACGCTATAGGTATTCAGTAAAGAGATTCCACCAAACAATAAAAAACTGCCCATCGTCAGATGTACAGGCAGGGGAATCAGGCTAAAAAAGGGGGCTTGTTTTTTGTTATGAAGCTGAATATAGGTGAGGCCAGCCCCTACTGCAACCATAAGGGACAGTACAATAAAGCGGCTAATTAGGGTAGGATCATTATTCGCTGTAACAAATACAAGGGGGAGCAATAGTACTCCAACAATGGCTACGGTTCGGATAATATAGTTAGGCATCATCATGCGATTATCGACAAACAAAGTAACCATAATTTTCAGAAATACGAGGCTTATTTCTCCGAATCTCTAACGATTTCCCTCTATATATCGAAATATCTCCCCAAGCCGTTTATATCTGAATATTCCGATGTACAACAGCATGAATAATTGTAGCTGCTGTCTCTAAAAAGAAGAGCCTACCCTCTTATAAGAAGGTAGACTCATATCTTTTATTGAACAAAGAAACTTTATTCTTTGATCACTTTCTCCGTAAACTGTTCGTTGCCAATTTGAATATGTAAGAAGTATATACCTTCGCTCAAATTGTGCATCGGTACAGAAAGCTCAGTTGTACCTGCTCGGATAGCGCGGCTTTCTCGCAAGATGAGTTTACCGTGCATATCAGTAAGGCGCAACTGTGCAGATTGAGCTTCGGCTGATTCGATTGCAACGAATACCTCTCCTTGAGTCGGATTCGGATATAGGTTGAGAGTCGTTTCAGTTAAAGAAGCATCAAGCGTTGCCTCTGTGTCGGTTCCTTTTGATGGCATAGGAATCGCCGAACTGCTAGATCGGACACTCATATAGTAACCCGTATTCGCATCAAAGGCATTATTCACTCCAAATACTTGGATGAAGTACGTACCTGCAGCAAGGCCATTCAAGACCAGATATTCATCATCATCAGCTGTAGCATTCGAAGAACCCACAAGTTGTTGGCCAGCATCATATACCTCAAGGTCATAGTTTGCTGGGAGACGAGTAAGGCTAATGGCAATGTTTGGACGACTTGCGCTTACATTCACCATAAACATATCGATATCTCCTGCAGGGCAAATCACAGCATTTCCTCTTACTCCTGTTCGAGGTAAGGTTGCAGCATCAGCGAATATATCGTTAGATTCGAAGATGTCGCGTCCACAAGTTGTAGGAGTGAGTGGCGTGAAGGCCGTCGCACGTGTTTTTACATTCAATGAGTATCCTAAAATTGGGTGGAATGCGCCCCCCTCTCCGAATACCTTAATGTAATACGATCCTGCTAGGAGGTTATTCGCAATGATTTCCTCATCATCCGTCCCAAGGTTCGTTGAAGCATCAACCAATTGTTGAGTCTCCGTATAGAGCTCAAGCGAATAGTTATCAGGTAGATCTGAAAGCACAATCTGCATATTACGTGCTCCGGCAGTGATCGTTACCTCAAACCAGTCTTCGTCACTAGCATCGCAAATGAGTGCATTTCGGTTGATACCCGCCGCAGGAAGTCTAGCAGCCATACTCAGCATATCATTATCTTCGAATGGATCACGGCGACACAATACATCGTTGGCATCGACAGACACCACGATTTCATCCATTGCCTCGCAACCATTGATATCTGTAACAACTACGGAATATGTACCTGCAGCATTTACAATCAATGTAGGCTGCATGGAACTATCAGACCAGAAATAGCTTTGGAAGCCTGCCCCAGCATTCAAGTGCAAATTCGCACCGAAGGCAATTGTTGTGTCGTTACCCAAATCAACAGAGATAGGCGTACCAGCACTCACCTCAATCGTATCGCGTCCCAAACATCCATTGGCATCCGACACCTGCACGCTATATGTACCTGGCGTATTTACTGCAAGGGTTGGGCTAGTAGTGAAGTTCGACCAGAAGTACGCAACACCTGTTGGGACATTCGGATCAAGAATCAAGTCGCTACCAATACAAAGCGGACGATCAGGCCCTAGGTCTGGCTCAGGATTCTCTGCTACGGTAATCATCGCAGCATCTGTAGCCGTACAACCATTGGCATCCGTAACCGTCACCGAGAACGTACCCTCAACGCTTACTTCCAATGTTTGGTTGGTGCTACCATCAGACCATAGATAAGAAGCAAAGCCTGCTCCTGCATCAAGGGTTCTAGAATCCCCTTCACAAGCCGCTTGATCACCTCCAAGGTCAACGGAAGGATTCGCAGCAACAAATACATTCGTTGTATCTGTTCCCTCACAACCATTGGCATCCGTAACCATTACCGAATAATCGCCAGAAGCTGTCACAGTAAGCATTTGGTTCGTGCTACCATCAGACCACATATAAGAAGCAAAGCCAGAGCCTGCATCCAAGGTAGTAGATTGGCCATCACAAAGCGCAGAAGCAGAACCGAGGTCTACCATAGGCAATGCGTGGAAGGTAAGCACAATATCATCCATAGTCGTACAACCATCCGAACTGGTAGCTGTTACACTATACGTATCAGAAGTCGAAACCGTAATCGTCTGGCTGGTGCTGCCATCAGACCAACTGTAAGAACTATATCCAGAACCAGCATCCAAAGTCACCATATCACCTTCGCAGAAATCGGCATCAGCAGGAAGCATGACAGCAGGCGAAGCAGAAGGAGACAATACAATCTCATCCATAGCCGTACAACCATTAGCATCCGTAACGGTTACGTCATAGGTACCTGGAGTGCTAACCATAAGCATTTGGTTGGTGCTACCATCAGACCACATATAAGAAGCAAAGCCTGCGCCTGCATCAAGAGTCTGAGAAGCATCTGGGCAAAGGAGGCCATCTGCGCCAAGGTCTACAGTAGGAGGCGTATGTACACTCACCACAATATCATCCATACCTGTACAACCATTCGCATCCGTAACGGTTACGCTATACGTACCTGAAGCCGAAACTGTAAGCGTTTGGTTGGTACTACCATCAGACCAACTATAAGAAGCAAAACCTGCTCCTGCATCTAGGGTCAATGTTTCAGGCATACAAAGGTCTGCATCGGCTGGAAGCATCACAGTTGGAACAGCATTTTCCACAACCACATGATCATCCATCGCCATACAACCGTTGGCATCCGTAACTGTCACAGAATACGTACCGCCAGCAGAAACCATAAGCGTTTGGCTCGTGCTACCATCAGACCACATATAAGAAGCATAACCTGCTCCTGCATCGAGGGTTGCCATATCACCAGAGCAAATCTCTGTTGGGCCTGTAATCATTGGCATTGGGAGCGGATTAACCGTTACGTCCACATCATCCATCGCCATACAACCGTTGGCATCCGTAACCGTTACATCGTAAGTACCTGCCATATTGGTCATCAATGTTTGGCTGGTGCTACCATCAGACCACATATAAGAAGCATATCCTGCGCCTGCATCAAGGGTTGCCATATCGCCTTGGCAGATCGCTTGGTCTGCGCCTAGGTCTATTGTAATACTAGTTGGAGCAATGACAATATCGTCCATAGCCGAACAACCATTATTGTCCTCTACTGTCACAGAATATGTACCATCCATCATAACGGTTAGCATTTGGTTCATGCTACCATCAGACCATAGATAAGAAGCAAATCCAGCACCTGCATCTAGGCCAATACTTGTACCTGCACAAATAGCCGTATCTGCACCAAGGTCTACCGTTGGAGGCGCGACTTCAGTCAATACGATGCTACCAGAAGCCGAACATCCCTCTGGAGTAGAAGCCGACACTGTATACGTACCACCCGTTGTTACATCCAAAGTTTGGGATGTACTACCATCATTCCAAGAGAAAGTATCGAATACCGAACCTGCATCAAGGGTAATGGTCTCTCCCGTACAAATAACACCATTAGGGCCAAGATCAAGACTTGGAGAAACAACCGTTACAATAGACGAAGCCATATCAGAACAGCCATTCGCGCCTGTAACCGTCACCGTATAAGTATCAGCAGTAGAAACCGTAAGCGTTTGGCTATTGATAATCGCAACACCCAAATCCCATGCGTACGCAACTCCATTCGGGCCTGCATCGAGGGTCACACTACCACCTTGACAAAGCACTGTATCCGAAGTCAAAGTAATCACAGGTACTGCACCTACTGTAATCTCGATATCATCTGTAGCCGTACAACCATTGGCTGCTGTAGCAGTCACACTATACGTACCTGCCATAGAAGTAGTAAGCGTCTGGTTGGTAGAACCATCAGACCACATATAAGAAGTAGCTCCGCCTCCTGCATCAAGCGTAATACTTTCATTCGAACAAATAAGCGTATCATTGCCAAGGTCTACATTATGGCCAGGCAATACCGTTACGATGGCATCATCTGTATTCTGACAACCATTATTATCTACTACAATGACATCTACTAGTCCAGCAGAACCCGTAGTAAGGGTTTGTCCGTTGGAACCATCAGACCAAATATAATTGAAGAATCCTGGCCCTGCATCGAAGGTAACCGTTTCATTGCCACAGATAGAAACATCCCCACCAAGGTCGAGTGCAGGCAATGCAAGAACCGTCACCATAATATCATCTGTATTCGAACAACCATTGGCATCCGTTACAGTTACGTCATACGTACCACCCATATTCACAGAAAGCGTCTGCCCTGTAGAGCCATCCGACCAACTGTAAGAAGAGAAGCCTGGTCCAGCATTAAGTACCAATGTATTTCCGTCACAAATAGACGTATCATTACCCAAATCAACCATTGGAAGATTGAGGCTCGTAATCATTACATTATCTGTATTCTGACAACCATTAGCATCCGTAATCGTCACGCCATAGTTACCTGCAGCTGTTACGGTCAGGGTTTGAGCCGAACTACCATCTGTCCAAGCATAAGTAGTCATGCCAGCCCCTGCATCCAATGTCAAACTGCTACCGCTACATAGAGATTGGTTTCCACCAAGGAAAAGTGGAGGAAGCGGATTCACCGTAATATTCACGTCATCCATTTGCTCACATCCATTTGCATCTGTAGCTGTCACGCCATAATTGCCAGAAGAATTCACCATAAGGGTTTGGGCAGTCGTGCCATCCGACCAAAGGTAAGAAGCATATCCTGCACCTGCATCTAGGGTTACCATATCGCCTTGGCACAAGTCCATATCTGCGGGCAATACCACAGGCGTAACCGAATGCATACTGATATTCACAGAAGCCGAACCTTCACAACCGTTTCCATCCGTAACCGTTAGGTCATACATACCTGCCATTCCAACATCAAGGGTTGCCATGGTGCTACCATCAGACCAAAGGTAAGAAGCGAATACCCCTCCACCTGTACTAAGCGTAGTAGTAGTGCCTGGACAAATCGTTTGGTCTGGGCCAAGCGTGATGAAAGGCGTAGAGTTTACAACCACCTCAATCTCATCTGAGCCAGTACAACCATTGGCATCTACAATATCAAGGGTGTATGTACCTGAAGTAGTTACATTCAATGTTTGGTTGCTGCTACCATCAGACCACATATACGTAGCGAACATGCCTGCGTCTAGGGTTGCCACATCGCCATTACAGATCGCCAAATCAGAGCCGAGGTCTACGATTGGATCAGCAAAATTAGCGATCGATGCAGTATCGCGATACATATTGCCAAGAGCATCCGTCACAACGACATCATAGGTACCTGGCATCGTAGTCGTAAGACTTGGATCAGTGCTACCATCAGACCAGAGGTAAGACGAATATCCCGAACCTGCATCAAACGTAACCGATTCGCCTATACATACCGTTGTATCATTCCCGATAAATAGGTCAATGTTAGACGAAATTTCGATGGCATCAATGGCCATATCACTCGCGAATCCAGGCCCAGTGATACCACGGATACGAATCTTAGCCGTAGTCACAGAAGCATAAGCCGAAAGATCGACGGTAGCCTGATGCCACATGTCTCCTTGATCGCCCGAAATAGCAGGCATAATATCCATTTGCCATGTACTACCATCATACAAGTCTACGTGTAGCGATCCCATATTGATACCATACATATGGTATGCAAACATCAATTGAGGATTGGTACCAATGCTAAGGTCAATACAAGGACTAACTAGATGAGCCGTTTGGTCATTACAATTACTCGATTCGAGGTAGAGGTAGTTACCTGTAGCCGTTCCAGGGTTGAAGTCCATAGAAGGACCCGTGTTTACGGTAGGCGTTCCCCCTTCATCCACTCGCCAATCGATATCGTCATCCATGGCGTTGATTTCGTTCACCCAACCATTGCCCAACGTACAAACTTGAGCAGCACAGTTTGCCGTATCATTACAAAGCGCGTAGCTCTCCATATCCTCAATAATAGCAGGAGCAGCCCCTGCACCAATCATGATAGCAGCTGGCATCATAAGCGTATCTGCACCATTTGCATTGGAAGCAATGAGGGTTACATCATACATGCCATTGGCTGAGAAGGAAACTTGTGGGTGCTGAGACATTGCATTCGTTCCATTCTCGAATGTGTAAGTCGCAGGACTGATATCCCACTCCCAAGAGGTAGCACCGCCTGTAGATTCGTCTACGAGAGAAACAATTGAGTTCATACAAGTAACCGACGGACTAACCGAGAACATAGCGGTAGGAGCTTGTGTACTCTCTACAGAAATATCATCAATGGCTAAGTCTGTTCGGAAGCCGCCTCCTGTCATTGCACGGAAGCGTAGCGTAACGATTCCTCCTGTATAATTATCCAATGCCACGACAGCCTCCAACCAATTATTGCCCAAGTCCCCTTCTAGGGTCGGCATAATGTTTTGGTGCCATTCGCCATTGGCAAATATATCGACATTCAATGATCCCATTCCGCTACCATACATATGGTACCAGAAGCGCAATTCTGCTTGGTTTGTACCTGCAAGGTCGATACAAGGGGACAATACAACGGCTTCCTGATTGGTACAACCGCCACCACTATTGCCCGAACCCTCAAGGTAGAGATAATTGCCAGAGCCTGACGTATGATCCGAAGGAGGTCCCGTACTATTCGTACCGGTACCGTTGGCATCTGTACGGAAGTCAATGAGATCCCCATTATCTACGTCGTCATTAGGGAGATTGTACCACCCTTCTTCTAGCGTACAAGAAATCTCGCTACAGCCCCATGCAGTAGAGCAAGTCGAGAAATTGTCGAAGGTTTGGGTGTAAGGGAGAGACTCTACCGTAGACGGATAGATCGTAACCGTCGTCATAGCGGTATCATTATCTGCGTTGCCATCCCCCGCAAACTCAACCCAAGCCTTGATGGTATAGGTTCCTGCTCCGCTGATACCCGTAGCAGTAGAGAAATCATAATCCTCGGCAGCTCCAGAAGGAAGCGTAGCCGCAATCATATCCGATTGCACCGTTCCCCCATCTACCTGATAATAAACGGTAAAGTTGGATGCAGGTCCAACGCCTGAATTCTGTATACGGATGCTTGGATTTGCCGCCAACCCTGCGCAGTCACTATAATAGCCTCCTGGGTGAGACGGAATAGCAGTAACCGAAACATCATCACCACTACAATTGACATCCCCAACCGTCTTCTCCAAAGCATTCGTTCGGCGACCCATAGCATTATCTGCTCCAAGGGCACGCACGCTAAACCACTCCGAATCGCTCGTTGTAACGCCATTGAACTTATAATAGGTCTCCATTGTAGTCCCTTGAGACTCCATATAATTTGCGCCCATCTTGTACACCTCATATCCTGTCGCGTCAGGCACTTCATCCCAACTCAACATAAGCGAATCACTACAGGCCCAAAGGAAGTTAAGGTTGGCAGGAACATCCATAATCGTGAAATCCCCACTCATACTAGACAACGCACCTCTTGTAGCACGAACTTGAACGGCTCCTGAAGCATGCGCAGGTACTGTCCAAGTGTGAGAGCGACCCGAAAGACCTGTCGCAATAGATGTCCATGTAGCTCCACCATCTGTCGAATAGTCGAGATCGACCATATTCGAACCCATCGTATAGGAATCCCAACGAATATGATAGCTTTCATTCGGCACAAGGCTTTCCCCAGCAAGAGGAGCCGTCAACGTAAGCTCATCATAGATAAACTCATAGATGATATAATATTCTTGTGGTCCTTGCGGAACCATAAACCCATCTACATTCACCGTATACGTACCCGCAGCAGGACTCATAAGCGTAACCTGCTCCACATTGTTCAGGGTATCAACCCCTCTAACCGCCACCTTATCCAAGCTATCCGCATGTGGAGTTGGGTCAAGCACCCAAGGCATCCAAAGCATACTAGAAGGATCGGTAACCGTGAGGTTAAGGTCATTCACAATGGCGCGCGTTGTAATGCCCGACGTAGCTTCATAATCCGTCCAATAGAGCATTACCCGAAGCTCCTCCACATTGGCAGGAACCGTAATAGAATGGGCATTGTTTCCACCTGCATCCACAGAGCTCGTCATGAACATATCATTGGCAATGACATTATAGGCTCTACGTGCATTGACTTGGCCAAAGCCCGTCTTGAAATCAGGATACGGATTTTCAAGATCATCAGCTGTATTGAGGCAAATCCCCTTAAGTAGACCCGAATTAGGCAATGTGCCCCCATGGGTATCCATATACGCATCATTGAGCAATGCCCACGTACCGACGAAATGAGGCGACGCATGCGATGTACCGCCTGGGCCTACCGCACAAATATCTGGCTTGATACGGCCATCAGGAGCAGGGCCACGGCTACTAAAGCCCGTCAATCCCTCATCTACGCTCAATGCACCTACAGCAAATAGGTTCTTCGCTTGCTTAGGAGAACCCGTTGTATTTGCCCAACCTGCACCCGCACCATACGAACAATCACTGCCACCAATATTCCCCGCAGAATAGGAAATCATGAAGTTCGGATTCTGGCGAATCAATTGGTCATTCGATCGAGCCGAACCGTTATACGTACCCGCCGTATTACACCCAAACCCAAAGGAATTGTTCACAGCATTGACACCCGTCGTTGCAGCAGTTGTAAAATTGATACCACCCGATTGTATATTCGCTCCATCGGCCATTCCTCTTTCATCAGGATTGAGGTTACCTGCAGCAGCCATTCGGCGAGCAACTCCTGTCTTATGACCTGAAGCACTCCCAGATTCATTCGAACGATCCAGACGACCTTTATAGTCCAAACTCTCCGTCTCATCAACCGTTCCACCTTCATTCACCGCAATCAATACACTCGTTCCATCATACATCAACCCCATACTCGGATTATTAGAAATGTAGCTTCCTCTCTGTGCTGTGCGGTTAGAAGCGCCGTATTCAGGAATAGGAGGAGCCCCAATAGGTTCCAAGTGCATCACAAAAGGTGCATCGGCCAATGTATATAGGTCATTCACAGGCACGATCGCCTCCACTGTAGGAGGAGAAGTATACACAGCCTTAGCCGAAATGCCTCGCTCTGCCAGTTCGCGAATACCTTCATTGATGTCAATGTATTCGAAGAAAGAGACATTCAGTTGGATATCTGAGTTCCCCACTAGGGCATGAGAAGGGTAACTCGCCTCCAATAACGCACGACTGAGTTTATACTCTTTTTGGAAATCAATGATTGAACGTACGCCTCGATTCTGCAAGGCATGCAAGTCAAAATCATCGGGAAAAGCCGCAATCCACGCATATTTAGGAATATAGCTCAAGAGTATTACCCCATCATTCGCGAGGGCAGCCTTCTGAGCTTGGGTCGGGATCTCGTAAAACTGAATCAGCTTTACGTATTTTCCCGCAAAATCCTGATGCGTAAACGATCCATTGTCATAAGCTTGTAATTGCTCGGAGAGATTCTCCGCAGGCGCTATCCTCCCATAGGTAAGAAGGAGGGAATAGTCCTGCCGAGCAGTTTGAGCGACTGCTTCCTGTGAGAAGGGCATAAACAGGAACAGACTCAATAAGAAGAGACAGTAAAAGTTATTCCGCATAGTGTTGTACATTAAAATATCTGGCCATACAAAACTACACAGATATTTGAAGAATATGGGAATTTCTTTTTGCAGGATACAAACGAATGAAAGGAAAATAGAAAGATTCGCAAAATGCCAACACCAGTTGTATTGTATCAAGGTATAGAATACCTTTATAAAAACGACACAAACACCCCCTGCTTAATCATACATCCTATGATGTCTCGCCTTAAGAAGTATATTGTCCCCATACTATTGATATCCCTAAGTACCTGCGCGAGCCTAATGGTGGGGGAACTTATACTAAGATTGGACGAAGGGCATAGCCTCACACAACTCCCATTACGCCCCCTTCCTATTTTTCCCCAACCGAATCTCTCCACAAAAGTAGAGGCATATGCTCAAGAACAATGGAATCAAAGCAAACGCCCTATACCTTTCGATTCCTTTTGGCAGAACCCCATGCCGATAGAACAAAAATCTATCCCGCCAGAGGTAGATACACTTATTGAAAGCTATGCAAAGCAAAACCAAACACCCGCTTTCAACTTCTCTCTACAAAAGCGTTGGAATATCTACTACCTCCATAGCCTTATGTGCCAAGGAGATGATAACCCTCCAAGGGAAATTGCAGAGCGAACAAACAATTACCTCTATACATTTATCCCCGATACCCCTTCCATTTTTCCGCATTATCGCTTCTTTCGCAGGCACGAAAACAGTAGTCTACCCGCTAAAAAGATAGAAGAGTTTGTTCAAGTCAATAACTTCGGATGGCGAGGCCCAGATATCTCCCTGAACAAGTCCGATAGCGTCATTCGAATCGCCTTCATAGGGGCTTCTACCACCCAATCAAATCCTGAATTCCCCTACTCCTATCCCGAATATATCATTCATTGGCTGAATCAATGGGCAAAACAGGAACAATACCCCATCCGATTCGAAGGAATCAATGCAGGCCGAGCGGGACTAAACTCCAGTGATATTGCAGCTGTTGTCAAACAAGAGCTCCTCCCCCTAAAACCTGATATGTTTGTCTACTATGAAGGCCATAACGACCTCAATATGACAAGCATGCTGCGCGCTCCCGATACGACCGATTACGCCTCGCTTCCCTATCCCTATCATCCGAATTCCCTGATTCATTGGGGCGTTTCGCATTCGGAAATTGCCCGCAGAGCATTCATGCAATCGAATATCAGCCTCCCCGAACCCGCTAAGCCCCCCATTAACACACAGATACTTGCTAATTTAAAGCAAACAAATCTTATCTTAGCACCTCGCTTACCATTTAGATTATCCACCATTCTCAAAAGCCTTAACTCTATCAGGCAAGATGTAACATCCATTGATGCCGCCCTTATCATTTGTTCTTTTTCTACCATGGTAAAACCTGATATGACACTCAACGCCCTTTATCACCGTAATATATATGCCAATTGGAATCGTAACTCCCTATACGCCCATATCCCCTATAATATTCTCCACCAAGGCTATCAATTACAAAATCGACTATTTGAGCAATTCGCACAAGGGTATTCCCTAGCCTTCATCGATATCGCCCAAAAGTTCCCGCAAGATCCCGACCTATTCCAAGACGCAGTCCACAACTATCAGGAAGGGCTTCGCCTACGTGCATGGATAGCCTTCCTCTCCCTAACCTCCATTCTCCAGCCCAAAATTGAAGCAGGCAAACTCCCCAAATCCAATCCCTCGACCTACACCTCTCATCCTACCTTATCAGATGATGAAGGCCAAAAAGCCTACCTCAATTGCGATTGTTCCCAGAATCCTCAGCCTCAGAATTGGCTATGTATCAAAAAATATATAGCTCCCCCATATGACTAATCGCTTTGAAAAAACACACCCTTGAAAAGAATACCATCCTTTCCTGAAAAAAAGTTTGGACAAAATGAAGAAAATTTAGGGCAATAGGGACAATGTTCGTAAAAAATCTTACATCTCCCATAAAAGTGGTAACAACCTCCATAAAAGCCGATTCGAATCCCATAAAACCCGCTTCAGCCCCCATACAATCGGTGTCAATCCCCATATGATCCGTCTCAGCTCCCATCCACCCCGTAATGCCCCCCATCCATCCCGCTTCAGCCTCCCTCCTACCCGACTCACTCCCCATCGCCCCCGATACAGCTATCATCCTGTCCGTCAAGCCTTTCAGCCCATTGGAGCCAATCTCCATCCACCCCGACACACTCACCAGCCTCTTGCCCCCAATCCCCATCTCAATGCCGCCAATCTGTATACCTCTGGTAACGATCTCCATAAGGATGGTAATGATGTCCATAAACATGGAAACAGCCTTTGTAAACTCAGTCGTCAATGTCCGTAAATGTGGAGTTGAAGTTCATCCATTTTAATTGACTATGTATCAGCCCCTTACGAACATCGACCTTTTTCGAATGATACCCCTTGTTATTTTAACGATACCCATTACCATCTTTACGAACATTGACGACTGCGTTTACAAACCCTGTTTCCATCCTTACGAGACCCGTTACCAGACTTACGAAACCCCTTACCAACGTTATGGACATCATTACCACTCTTATGAGACCCATTACCACGCTTATGGCCATTGTTACGGACTTGATGACACCCTTTACCACCCCTATGGAGATTGTTACCAGTTGTATGGACATCGTGACCGATCCGCTGGGCATCATTTCCACCACAAACAGCCTTAAACCCACTTTTTCGACATATTTACCCCAAAATCTTACATTCACCCCTTATATCATTGCCCATTTTTCCTATAACATCCTTTTAACCCCTCCCGTTCATAATAGTGAAGTTTCGAATGAAAATATTTTTTCAAAAAATCATAACCTTTTCGAAACCGCTCGCGTCTTATAATCAAACAAACTAATATTCATAAAATAATGGACGACTATTTACCGAAAATCCTCGATTTCCAGCGCCTCATTATTTTTTACATTCGCACCAGTCAATACCAAGTACTATTGCTGTGATCCCCACAGCCCTATCTCCTTATCTGTATCCATTTCATAGCAGAAAGGCTAACACCTCATCGGCATCTCTTAGGAATTGCCCCTGAGCCTATCCCTCGAATTCGCTTACCATAGCCCATTCGACTCGGATATGCTACAGCCCAAACCCTAAGTAGCTCATTGCCAGAGGCTTCCTTATTGGCCTTCTCGTATATGCAACGCATACATAAGGGTAAGCTATACCCTATCACTTGGCTTATCATCCATTTTGCTGACAGTCCACTTGCATGGTCTGACACGCAACACCCAAATTATGTCTCTTATTATCTTTTAACATATTTTTCATCAATTAACTTTTAACATTTTACATCTAATGGCAAAAATCACCAGAAAATTCAAAATCACCGACGCCAACTTGTTGCAATACGCACAAGTAATGAGACGGTTCTTTGTTCAAGATCAAGCATTGTTCGCTGACTTTGATGCAAGTCTTACCCTCCAAAGTGCAGCCAAACTCCAAGACACAGTAGATGAGGTCACGCTTATGAGTGATGACAAAATGAAGGCAATCCTCAATGTTCACACCTCCACAGTTGAGAAGCAAGTGAAGAGTAGCAAGAAAGTTGTGAAGCAGGTTCGTTATTTCGCCAGGAAGGCCTTCCAAAACAAACCCTCGACCTTAGGGATGTTTGGATTCCAGTTATTCCTTTCGGCTCAGAGGAGTCAGGCACGTTTAAGCAAGTATATGAAGCAATTGCATGAGACGACCATGACCTATGAGAACAAATTGCGTGCAGTAGGAGCCACAAACAAGCTCTTCACCTCAGTGGCCTCCGAAGCGAACCTCCTCGCCAACTCCGACCACAATCAGGAGATGTTTAAGCTCACCCGTGTCAATACGACCCTAGAGCGTATCAAAATGCTCAACGAGATTTGGACCTTCATCCAAAGAGTAGAGGAAGTTGCAAGCTTTATTTTCGAGGACAATATCGCGAAACGACGATTGTACATCCCTCCACGCAGAAGAAGCAGCACCCCAGACAACGGCATCAGCGTACCCCGCAACAGCCAAGTACAGGTATTGAACGAAACAATCACCGAACCCACTAGCTTCGACCTCACGAACACAGGTGCAACCCCACTAGCGTTCTACCTCGTCGAACAACTCGGTTCGGAAATCCCCCAAACCCTCACTTGGGTAAACCCAAACGAAACCCTCACCTTCCATGCAGATGCATTCCCCAACGGAACGCCTTCGGTATTGGTGGTACTCAATGAAAATCCCGAGTACGACGGATTGTTTGAGGTCGAAACAGTGATGGCGTAACAGCAAACACAAAAAATGGCATCTCGTCCTGAGATGCCATTCCTTCTTTTTATCAATGTATCTTATTGAATATGCCTAATCCTACAATTGCCCTAAGCTGTTTGTGGGGTTGGGCATGTTTTTATAGCGGTTCCTACCATAGAACCAGCCATCTCCCTACGAATGAATCACCTCTTCCACCATTGGCATCCCCAATCGATCCATAGCCAGGTATCCCCCCTTTACATTAATCACTCCCTCATAGCCTTTCGCCATCAAGATCGAAGCGGCAATCATCGAACGATACCCACTCCGACAATGCACAAAGAATTCCCCACTGTTCGGAAACTTCTCCAAATTCAATTGCACATCTACCAAAGCCACATGCTTTGCGCCTTCTAGGTGGCCCACCATAAATTCATTCGGCTTCCGCACATCAATCACCTTAGCATTCCCCTCCTCATAAGCCGCATTCAATACCGTAGCCTCCACCGACTTCATCGTATGGTATGCCTTTCCTGCTTGCTTCCATGCCTCGAATCCCCCCTTTAAATACCCAATCGAATTGTCATAGCCCACACGCGCTAATCGCGTAACGACCTCCTCCTCCTTGCCTTCGTCTGCCACAATCAAAATGGCCTGCTTAATATCGAGCAGCATCTTCCCTACCCAAGGGGCAAAGCTCCCATGCAATCCAATAAAGATGGAGTTTGGTACAAAGCCCTGCTCAAATATATTCTGATGACGGGTATCGAGGATGACCGCCCCTGTTGCTTGAGCTGCCAATTCGAATTCCATTGGACTTAGCCCCTTCAATCCCGTCTTCAACACATCCTTCAAGCTATCGTATCCGTCCTTGTTCATTGACACATTAAAAGGGAAATACTGAGGTGGCGCAGCAAGTCCGTCTGTCACCTCCTGAATGAATTCCTCCCGTGTCATATCTTCTCTCAATGCATAGTTCAACCGCTTTTGATCGCCCAAAATCCCGACCGTCTCTTTGCTCATATTCTTTCCACAAGCCGAACCCGCACCATGCGCAGGATAGACAATCACATCATCGGGCAGGGTCATAATCTTGCTTCGCAATGAGTCGAACAACATCCCCGCCAACTCTTCTTGCGTCAAACTTCCGCCTTGCGCCAAGTCTGGCCGACCTACATCCCCAAGGAAAAGGGTATCGCCCGTAAAGATAGCATGCGGTTTCCCCTCTGCATCTTTCAAAAGGTAAGTCGTTGATTCGAGGGTGTGGCCTGGCGTATGCAAGACCGTAATCGTAACCTCGCCCAACTGGAACACTTCTCCATCTTTCGCAATGTACGACTCGAAACTCGTCTTGGCATTCGGCCCATACACAATCGGTGCCCCCGTAGCCGCCGCCAAGTCCAAATGCCCACTCACAAAATCTGCATGAAAGTGGGTCTCCAATATATATTTGATGGTTACACCGTCTCGCTTCACCCGCTCCAAATAGGGTTCTATTTCCCGTAGCGGATCAATGATAATCGCCTCACCTCCAGACTGGATGTAATAGGCTCCTTGTGCAAGACATTTCGTATAGATTTGTTCTATCTTCATTTTAGTAGCTGTTTGAACTGCCCCCAAAGATACACAACTCTCCCCAATAATCCCTCCCCCTCAACACTTCCGCATCCCGCCAAGACATAAAAAAAGCGACTTCGGGTTTGCCGAAGCCGCGAGATGAGATTGTGTGTTTTTGCTAGGATGTGCTCTCGAAAAGGAGCAATTAGAAGGAACTAATGTACTATGATTTTCTTCGAATAAGTAGTACTTGTGTTAGTTGTCATAACGAGGGTATATACCCCCATAGGTAATTTCGGAACAGATAATAAAAGTAGATTTTTGGGTTGCTTAATAGCGTAATTCTCCATAAATATAATTTCTCCAAGGGTATTGACTAGGGTTACAGTTGCACTATTCTCATCTGAATTTTGCGTTTCATATATTACTTTCAAAGGTTCATTTTCTGTTGTCGGATTCGGATACACCCATAACGAACTCTCTTCGAGTGTATGCGGCAATACTTCTACCACATTCGAATAATAGGTATCACCCGTTGCGGCATCAAAGCGAATACGATAGGTCGTAGGAATTGATTGCCGAACATCCGTATACGCATTCTCCCATGCCTGATACGCAGATACTTCATACAACTCCTCAAATTCGCCCCGCTTATTCGTTCGCTCTAAGGTATATCGCCCTGCCACGAGGCTACTATGCGCCACCCACTTCAAGGGCACTTCGCCAGCCGTGGGTTGAGTCGTGAGCAAAATATCGGTATTCGGCGATTCATATCCAATGGTATAGTATAATATATCCTCAGATATAGTCGTAAAGGTCTCATTGCCCTCATTATCGAATCCCTTCGCACGCGTCACCACCGTAAGCGGCAATCGATCGCCTATATTTTGGGTCGTGTTCTTCCCCTCCACAATCTCAATCACCACCACACAACTCGAAACCCGATCAGCATTGGTCAAAGTCAACGTGCCCCGATCACTCCGATAAAGCCCCACTTCAATTCGAGGATTAGACACACTCGAAACCCCATTTTGCCCAATAGCATCCATAGGAAAGAAGCGCGTAAAGTTGATGAAGTCAGGGTCATTTTGTGCCAATACCGAGCCCACAGTATCATGATAGGCCGTCACAACGACATAACCTGGGGGCGGAATAATCTCCCGCATAAACACCAATCCGTTCACATTCGAAACCGTATTGGCAAAATTAATATCATGCGTCAATGCAATCACCGTTCCTCCACTCACCAACGAATCACTCAAGGTCGCATGAATATACTCTCCTTGGTTAGTCACAAGGAATTGGTGCATTTCCAAGGGGTCATAGTATTCCCCCAAACAAGTGGTATCCTGTATGTCCAGCACGCCATCACCTGTACAGTCGAACTCGCCCAAGTCTTTGCCTTGGAAGCTTCCTCCCCAAGCAGGAGCAGTCTGTCCACACAAACGGTTCGGCCCAGTCCGACCATAGGTATTTGCAAGATACGGTAGGTCAAGCAAGTCGCATCGACTATCATCATTCAAGTCACATAGGTGTTGGTCACGACAAATGGAAACGGGTGTTGTTTGCAGCCGTAAATTCGGCACATCTGTATTCTTAACCTCGCAGGCATAGCGTCCTGTATCTCCCGCCGAAATCTGATGGATCAGCAAATTGGCCGAAATCGAGGTAGGATTCGTCTGAAGCGGCAATGCAACTCCGTTCTTATACCACTGATAAGTATGGCCATTTCCTGGCGTATTGACAGACAGCATAAGGGTTGTACCAATGGTATCCCGCGAGATCTCCAATGCTGCCTGAGGCGAGTAAATCGTTTGCGTAATCCCCGCAGAGAACACCTTCGCGATATCATCGAACTCCAATTGGTTCAACTGGCAATGCAGCGTAGCCAATTGGGGGGTATTCGTAAGGTCGGGTATATCTTGAATCTGGTTATTCGAACAAATCAACTCCTGTAGGCTCCCCAGCCCATCTAAGTCGGGCAAGGACGTAAGCTTATTGTTCTGGCACCGAACCTCCTCCAACTCAATCAAAGCTGTAAGGCTCGGCAACTGCATCAAAAAGTTGTTCTGACAATTGAGAATCGTCAGGTTCTGCAATCCCCCCAAGTTTGGTAGGGAGGAAAGGTAATTGTGCTGGCATTCGAGTATCTCCAATTGGGCAAGTGAGCTCAATGCGGGCAAGGAAGTCAGCTCATTCGCATAACAACTCAATTGCTTCAGGTTAGGGAAGTCCTCCAAAGCAGGTAGTTCCACGAATGCATTCGACCCACACTTCAACACCCGAAGGGAGGCCATAAATTCAGCCTTAATGAGTCGTTCGAGTTGGTTGTTGGCACAAGCGAATATCTCCACATTCCCCAAGTCCTTCAAGGCTGGCAATACCGCCAACTGGTTATTCGAGCAATCAAACTCATACAACTTCGTCAGCCCATTCAATGAAGTAATTGTTTGGATATGGTTATTCGACAAATCCAAGGAGCGCAACTCAGTCAAGTCTGACAAGCTCGCAGGGATGGTTCCCATCAGCTCGTTATTCGGTAGTTGAAGGCTACTCACTCTGCCCCCTTGTACCTGCACTCCATACCACGTACTCACAGGTTGGGTGGTCAGCCAATTGTGCTGGTTAATCCATTCGTAGCCATTGGCATAGTTATACAAATCAACAAGGGCTACGGAATCTTGTACGCTCACTTGCGCCGACGCTGTATGGGCGAAGAGCATAAGAATTGCGGTGAAACATATAGCAATTCGTTTCTGCCATTGGTGAAGGGCTGGATGGTAGGAAGTAGTATGTTTAGGCGTAAGATCCATGTTTGTTCAATAATTTCAATTGACAGTAAGCGGAAGTAACTACAGCGTATTTCCAAGTGATATAAACATATACTATCTCAAGCATAAAGGTGAATAAATAGTATGCAATAGACAAGGACAAAAATCAAAACTAATATGCAAGTATATGAAGTATTATACAGTGTATAAACAATTATCTTTTTGATTATCAATACTTTAATTTACATATTTTTTGGGGATTTATCTAGCTATTTGTAACTTATGTATCGTATATAATCGTTAGAAGATACGTCTGTACTTGTAAGATTCATTTAATTGAAGTTCAGGTATTTAACAAAGGCCTTTATTATTTGGGTGACGAGGTTCGTGTATGCATCAAAGTAAATTCATCTATTTTCTCAAAAAGTTATCGAACAAAGAGCTCAAGCGGTTCGATGAATTCCTCCAATCGCCTTTTCATAACAAAAGTGATCAGATATTACATCTCTTTCATTATGTTCGGGAGTTTCACCCTACTTATGAGAGTCCAAAACTGAAATTGGTCACTGTATTTGAGCATCTTTTTCCAACAAAACCTTTCAACGCGTTTCGAATCCGAAACATCATGTCGAAGGCACTCCACCTATTGGAACAATTCCTCATCCAATTGACTTTTGCTAATGACGAGCTGTATCAGAAACGCCTATTACTCAAATACTTCTTCGACCAAAAGGATGATAAGTACTTCGACAAAACCCGTGAAGACCTAAGCAAACAATTGGCCGCAATCGAATATCGCGACCATGATTACTACTACCAACGGCATCTAATCGAACAAATTCGGTATACATATACGATCATCCACCAAAATCGAGCGGTGAAAACAAACTTGAAGGAGGTTATTGACACCTTGGACGTGTCATATCTATTGGCTAGGGTGCGGTATACGTGTTCGGCCATTAATTCAGGCAAGGTGACGGCAGCTCAGTATAAGGTACAAGAGCTCTTGAAGCTATTGGCGGGATTCTCTGATCTTATTGAGACTGAGCCTCTACTTACAATTTACTATCGGTTGTTGAAGCTCCTATCAGGAGAAGGCGGTGTAGAAGAGTATGACAGCCTCAAACAATTGTTAATCAGCCATAACAATTTGATGACCAAGCATGAGTATGAATATCGGCAAATATATGCCTTTATGCTGAACCATCAAATTCGGCAGATGCGGGTTAAGCAAGGAAGCTGGGATGAGGTGCTCAATATTTACTATGCCATGCTTGATAAAGGGTTCTTATTTGTGAATGGCAAGTACGTCATTCCAGCCAATATCAACAATATTGTCCATATCAATCTCTTACAAGGGTATTTTGATGAAGCAGCAGCCTTTTTAGATAAGTATATTGCTCATATAGAGCCCTCTTTACGTGATGATGTCTATAACTTTAACTTGTCTAAGGTATACTTCTATCGGAAGGACTATCGATCAGCCATTCGATTGACCAATACATTCTCTTTTCTCGATGTATTCTATCATGTCCAAAGTAAGATATTGCTGTTGAAGAGTTACTATGAATCGGATGATATTGACTCCTTGGATACATCCGAATACGTGACAGAAGCCCTCAGCCGCTACGTCAATCGAAGCAAGGCAATTTCCAGTCAGAACAAGAACCTCTATCGGCGGTTTATCTCGTTCTATAAGAAACTTGTGAAGCTAAAGTATGCGGAACTCCTCCAATCTAAAAACCTAACCAATATCAACGTAAGCAATATGCAGGATAAGATTAGGGGTTCGGCGACAGCAGAAAAGAGTTGGTTACTCAAGAAAGTAAAGACATTCGTCAATGAATAATGCAAGAACTGCATATTAAAAAGGATAGACACGCTCCCATTCTATGAAATAATTTTGTATCTTGAGAAAAAGATATAAATGTAACCGAGGAGCAAACTTTTCAGTATATTGTTTCCTCTTCTAAAGAGTAAGTATTAGATAACTAACATCAACTAAAATCAATTTATTTTCAGCGTATGCCAGTTTATATGTTTATCGTTGGTGCTGCCGTTTTGTACCTGATTTCAGGGATTCGGATTGCACGAGAATATGAGCGAATTATTGTATTTCGCTTCGGTCGCTTCCATTCCACACGAGGCCCAGGGCTTTTTTGGGTTTTGCCTTATATCGAGAAAACGGTGAAGGTAGACATTCGAACCAATACAGTAGACGTTGAGCGTCAAGAAGCCATTACACGTGATAGTGTAACCGTAAAAGTCAATGCTGTGCTTTGGTACCGAGTTGAATCTCCAGAGAAAGCTATTCTACAAGTGAACAATTACCGTTCTGCTGTATATCAAGTAGCCATGACAGGTCTACGGAATATCATTGGTCAATACCAATTGGATGAGGTATTGAAGGAAAGAGAAGAAATCAATACTACTTTGAAGCAAATTGTAGATAAGGCAACAGATCCTTGGGGGATTAAAGTAGAGATGATTGAAATGAAGGATGTGGAAATGCCTGAATCTATGCAACGTGCAATGGCACGTGAAGCAGAAGCAAGTCGTGAAAGAGCTGCTCGTATTATCAAGGCGAGTGCGGAGTTGGAAGCTTCTGAGAAGTTGGTTCAAGCTTCTCGGCAAATCGCATCATCACCTGCATCACTTGAGCTTCGTCGTTTGCAGACCATTGCAGAGGTTGGGGCAGAGCATAATTCGACGACCATCATCTTGATTCCGTCTGATTTCCTTGCGCTTGCACGAGACATCAGTACGGCCATTACCAAAGACAAAGAAACCAAAGAAAAGGTAGAAGCATAACCCTCCTTTTTCTTTTATCCATATTTATGATAGCGATTACATAGACATTATGTAATCGCTATTGTTTTTATGTAGCTTTCGCCCACAAACATCAACAACCCATTCGCTTGCTTTTGGGATTGAAAGAGAGCGAAAAAAAAATGTATTTTTGTGGATGAATCAGAAAATAGTCATAGTTGATTTCGGATCACAGTACACACAACTCATTGCCCGACGGGTTCGGGAACAATCTGTCTACTGTGAGATTGTGCCATTCTATAAACACCCTGAATTGGAGGGAGTCGCAGGAGTCATTCTATCAGGGAGTCCGTATTCCGTGAAACAAGCAGATGCCCCCGCCTATCCTCTGGATGCAATCCTTGGGAAAGTACCTGTATTAGGAGTCTGTTATGGAGCCCAATTGATTGCCCATACACATTCTGGCAATGTGAATCGATCGGATAAACGCGAGTATGGTCGGGCGATTTTCACGCATGATACGACCTCTCCCCTATTCGCAGGCGTAAGTGAATCATCAGAGGTGTGGATGAGTCATGCCGATACCATCACTGCGCCCCCTGCAAATTGCCGAATCATCGGCTCTACCGACAGCGTTGCCGTAGCTGCCTACCAACACGAATCCTTACCCATATACGCCCTCCAATTTCACCCTGAAGTGACTCACTCTGTAGAAGGAGCCACTATCCTCCGCAATTTCCTATATGATATTTGTGGTTTGAAGGGAGATTGGACACCGAGCTCGTTTATTGATACCCAAGTGGCTGATCTTAAAGCACAGTTGGGGGATGCAAAAGTAATCTGCGGGTTGTCAGGGGGAGTAGATTCGACAGTAGCTGCAACCCTCATTCATCGTGCCATTGGGCAAAACCTCTATTGCATCTTCGTAGACAATGGCCTTTTGCGTAAGGATGAATTCGAAGAGGTATTGGCGAAATACGAGAACTTTGGACTCAACGTGATTGGAGTCGATGCCAAGGCACAATTCCTTGATGCCTTGGTGGGGGTATCCGATCCAGAGCAGAAGCGCAAAATCATTGGGCGCGTATTCGTAGAGGTCTTTCAGCAAGAAGCCGATAAGTTGGAGGATATTAGTTATTTGGCACAAGGGACTATCTATCCAGATGTGATTGAGAGTGTTTCCGTCAACGGGCCATCAGCCAAGATTAAATCCCATCATAATGTAGGGGGGCTACCCGAACATATGAAGCTCAAAGTAGTCGAGCCTCTCCGTTACCTATTTAAAGACGAAGTGCGTAAAGTAGGGGCTGACTTAGGATTGGGGCATATCATTACAGGCCGTCATCCTTTCCCTGGGCCAGGGCTTGCCATTCGGATACTAGGCGACATCACTGCTGAGAAGGTGGGTATTCTTCAAGAAGTTGATGCCATTTTCATCAATGGCTTGCGGGAATTTGGGTTGTACGACAAAGTTTGGCAGGCAGGAGCTGTATTATTGCCCGTAAATTCTGTAGGAGTTATGGGGGATGAACGAACCTATGAGAAGGTAGTTGCGTTACGTGCAGTAAACAGCCTTGATGGAATGACAGCCGATTGGTCTCGCCTCCCCTTCGAATTCCTAGCCGAAATATCAAACCGAATCATCAACCAAGTACGGGGCGTAAACCGAGTTGTCTATGATATTAGTTCAAAGCCACCAGCCACCATCGAATGGGAATAAGCTTTTGGTCTGACACAGAAAAACTTGTATTATAGCGAGATATAATGCATTTTCATACAATACGTATATACACATTTCTACCCTATACACTTAATCAATCCGCCCAAAATTATAAATCCACAACGTATGAATCGACTCTTTACCTCTGTTCTCGTCTCCATACTGATGATCTCTGCCTGTGTGGGCCAAAAGCAGGTTGCTAAGAGCACACAAGGGGGTACCATCCCTAGAGACGACAAAACCATTGAACTCATTGGGTTAGGAAAGAAGTTTCTAAAAGCCAAGCAGTATGGCGATGCTGCCCATACCTTCGAATCTGCTACCACTCGACCATTTAACCAAGCCACCACTGCCTCCATATATCTAGCAGGATTGTCTTATTTCTATATGGGAGACGACTATTTTGCCACTCAACGGTTCAACCAAATCATTACCGAGTATCCTAAGTCGCGCTATGCAGATGACTCTCGTTATCACAAAGGTATCATCCTATTGAAAAATATGAGTAGTACCAAAAAGATGGATGGGATGGACTTGATGTTGGGCTTGGGGGCAACCGCCAAGGATGAGAGTTTAGCGAAGGAAGCCCAAAATACCTCCAAACATTACCTATTCTACGAATTCACTGCTGATGATGTAGCAAAATACTACCAACGCGTTCGAACGAATCACAAATTAACGGTATTGGAAGCTCTCTGTTTCCATAAAGTCTCTCAAGGAGATATGGAAGCTGCCAAACGGCAATTGAAGGTCTACGAGTCGCAAGGTGGAAAAGCATCCCCTTTCCTTCAAGCGTTGTTTGATGAGCGCAAGGTTGCTAAATATGTAGAGAAGGATATCATGAAAATTGGAGTGTTCTTGCCGCTTTATTTGGATAGTTATCGTTATGATACAACCCTTAATGCAGCAGGAGACCGTAACCGCATGGCACTAGAATTCTATGAAGGATTCCAAAAGGCGGTTGATACCTATGCTGGAATCTCTAAAAAGAAAATTTATGTGAAGGTATTTGACACCCAGCGCAATTCGGCTATGGTTTCTAAGCAGTTGGTCGAATTAGATGCGGTATATCCTGATGTGGTGGTAGGGGAAATCTATAGCCAACAAACACGGGTAATATCCGATTGGGCAGAGAAGCGAGGTATCCCTCAATTTATTCCGCTGAATCCGACTTCCTCTTTGGTAGATGGGAAGTCCTATGTATTCTTGACGAGCCCTTCGACTGTTACCCATGGTAAGCGTATGGCCGAATATGCTCGTTCGAATTTAGGCCTCCAACGGGTAGCCGTATTTACCGATGGAAAAGCCGTTACGGAAGAAATTGCCAATTCGTATATCAATACCTTTGATACACTTGGGGGTGAGGTGATTCGATTGTTTGTAGACAAAAGCGAATATGGTCGCCGAATCCCTCAGTTGGTTCGTTCGCTTAGCATCCAAAATGTAGACGGCGTATACTTCCCTATTAATGATGAGGAAATGGCCGACCTATTGCTTTCAAGCATGCGAAGTATGAAAGCCCTTGTAATGGGAACACCGCATTGGCAGAACTTCAAGGTTATGCATCGTGAAGACAAAGAGCGGGTCAATCTATTGTTCTCCTCCGCTTCCTTACCAGAGAACAACAATCCCGACTTCTTGGCCTTCTACAATAGCCATACGATGAGCTACGGATTGCCGCCTAGTGATTACCATATTCAGGGCTACGACCTTGGCTTATACCTCGTAAGTGTATTGGATGAGTACAATCCAAAGGCGATGCCATTGACCAATTACATCAAAGAGCGGGCACCTTATCAAGGGATTCAGCTCGACTATGAGTTTAAGAGCTTACAAAGCAATCAAGGCATTAATATTTGCCAATATACACGGGATGGCATTGTAAAAGTGAATCCCTAATTCATCAAATGAATGTACAAACCGGGTTGAACCAAGTGAGGGGCAACCCGGTTTCTAGTATATATACAACCACAACTTTCATAATAGTAGTAGTAAATGGGATATTCTATTCATAAAAGCCAATCGTTATATACAGAGGCGAATCACTATATTCCTGGAGGGGTAAACTCTCCCGTGCGAGCCTTCAAAAGCGTAGGCGGCAACCCCGTTTTCATGCAAAGTGCTAAGGGAGCCTATCTATATGATGCGGATGGCAATGCTTATGTCGATTTGATCAATTCATGGGGGCCGATGATTCTCGGGCATGCCCTTCCTGAAGTGGAAGAGGCCGTAATGAATGCCCTGAAGAAGGGGTTTAGCTTCGGAACGCCGACGGAAATTGAGGTCGAAATGGCGAAGCTGGTGACGAGTGCGGTGCCTTCTGTAGGGAAGGTTCGGATGGTGAATTCGGGTACGGAGGCTACCATGAGCGCGATTCGATTGGCGAGAGGCTATACGGGTCGAGACAAGATCATTAAGTTTGCGGGATGCTACCATGGGCATGGCGACAGTTTCCTGATTTCGGCAGGAAGTGGAGCCTTGACTTTTGGCACACCGAATAGCCCTGGCGTTACCAAAGGAACTGCCAACGATACACTCATTGCCCAATTCAATGATTTAGCCGAAGTTCAAACCCTCGCAGCCGCCAATAAGGGCGAAATTGCGGCGATTATCCTAGAGCCTGTTACGGGCAATATGGGCGTGATTCGGCCTGATGAAGGATTCATGGAGGGGCTACGCGAACTGTGTGATGCTGAGGGGATTCTATTGATATTTGACGAGGTAATGACCTGCTTCCGCCTGAGTTGGGAAGGTGCACAAGGAGTATTAGGGGTAGAGCCTGACCTTACGTGCTTTGGCAAAATCATTGGCGGAGGAATGCCTGTAGGGGCTTATGGCGGACGTACAGAGATTATGAACTACGTATCGCCCCAAGGGCCTGTATATCAAGCAGGAACCCTATCGGGCAATCCCATCGCGATGCACTCTGGTTATGCAACCCTGAATTACCTGAAATCGCATCCTGAAATCTATGACCGCATTGATCAAAACACAGAGAGAATGGCCGATGGGATAAACGAGATCCTCATTGAGGCGGGTATTCTCCATAAGATTGGGCGAGTCGGTTCGATGTTTACGGTATTCTTCACAGATCAAGCCGTACGCGATTATGCAGGAGCCAAAGCCTGTGATACCGAATTGTTTGGGCAATTCTTCAAGGAGATGCTCAAACGAGGCATTTACCTTCCACCAAGTCAGTTTGAGGCCTTATTTGTTTCGGCAGCAATAGGGGATTCGGAGATTGACAAGGTATTGAGTGCGACGCGTGAGAGCGTTGGATACCTATAGAAAGAGATGGAGAGGAGACCTTTTGAGGGTCTCCTTTTCGTTTATGCACTATCGATATTGACATCCAATATCAGCCCTTTCCCAATTTCTTCCACCATTTGCTCGTGTTGTTTTCCCTCCTCGCTTTCCAAGAACCGCTCCGCCTCCTTCTCTTCCTCCTCTAACGACCTAGGCTTAGTAGACTTCCCTCCCCTCCGCTGTCGAATTAACTCCATATCAAAAAATCGTACAATCATGGAGGGGTCAGAGGAATAGAGGAAGATGAGAATGCCGAGGTTTTTGAACATATGATCGGCCAATATGGGAATAGACGCACTGAGGGTAGCCGACAGCAGCCGTACTTTCTCATCCCACTGATTTTGCTCTGTTCGCCAATGCTCCAACTGTGAGGCGAATACTTGAACTTCCTGATATACATCAGCCAAATTCGGATAAGGCTCTAGGAGTACTGCAAAGGCCTGTAGATGGGCAATTCGCTTATCGATTGCTCCTCTATGAAAGGCCGTTCGGCCGCCTCGCATCAGTTCTTTGTAAGTCGGGGTTGAGGGTTTGTATTGAACCATGATGCGAATGTTCCAATCTTCTAATATGAGGGTGAGAGCACTTAGTTTGTCTACAATCTCCTGGGTTCGCCTTTTCCGCCTTGCCAACGTTGTCAGCCAAATGCTATAATTCCGTTCAAAAGCTCTCGCAACAGGACCAAATCGCTGATATACATTGTTTAGTTCAGGATCATTATTGTATGCTTCTAGCCTACGTCTATGACTTGACACGATCATTAAGGCACGAACAAAACTCTTTTGAAGAGCTTTGGAGAAGGGATTTCGGGTGTGTACCCAATTTTGATAATTGCTCATGAGAATAAAGATTTTATGGTTAAAAAATATGATGCCTAATTGTAGGAGACATTTTCATTTACAATGCCCCTATATTATATATATGTTTGAGAAGGCCAAAACTCTCACTTTGGTGTTATGTTTTTTTGAGATATTTTTCCACATTTCTATATCACACTCACTATCAAGCTATTACCCAAATATGGCACAGAAGGCTTGTGAGGCGAGTTAGAGCCAAAAGCATACAGAGATACATTCAATCTAGTCTAATAATAAAGCTACGATTCATAAGATAATTCGTAGTCTCTTGCAGCTTTCTATATAAAATAGGGAGGGGTGAAGACCTACATGTATTGCTTCCTCTATGCTATTGATACATATCAAGAGTTTATGATTTGTACGAGCTATTCTAGTATACATAGACGAAGGCTTGAACGCTTAGGCGATACGATGTGACAGGTAGACCAGAAACCTTTAAGCTATACCTGCTGCAACGCAACAGGTAAGCCAGAAACCTTTAGGCTATACCTGTTGCAACGCGACAGGTAAACCAGAAACCTTTAGCGTATACCTGTTGCAACGCGACAGGTAAACCAGAAACCTTTAGCGTATACCTGTTGCAACGCGACAGGTAAACCAGAAACCTTTAGCGTATACCTGTTGCAACGCAACAGGTAAGCCAGAAACCTTTAGCGTATACCTGTTGCAATGCAACAGGTAAACCAGAAACCTTTAGCGTATACCTGCTGCAATGCAACAGGTATAGCCTAAACATTGATTATCAAGTATTTGTAAAAAATCCGTAAAAGTTACCTGAGTCCACCTATACATTCTATATAAAACAAATATCGGGAGTCTCGCATTAGAAACTCCCGATACTCATCATTGATGGTATATAAAAGCTATCCTATTCGGATTGCTTCTCTAGCACTTTCTTGTGACACTCTCTTACTAAATCGATTGATATTTCGAAGATTCGCGCGATTTCTTCTAGAGGTCGTAACTCGCTTAAGGTATTCTCTATGTAGGTACAAAGAGTCTCTCTCCTTCCTTCTTTAATTGCCTGCAATTTCGCTTGTTTTAATACCTCTCGTTTGCCCTCCTCAATACCCTCTCGTCTCCCTTCTTCTTTCCCTTCAATATACCTCAAGTCCTTTTTTATGTCATAAATAAATGGCATAGTCTTCTGAATTTTGATGACTGTTGATTGTAATTTACGGCTTTGCGCCAATATTTCCAATTGCTGTATGTCTGGCAAAACAAATAGTGAAAGCCTTACACATAAGGCTCCCACTATTCATTATTCAACTATGTAAAGCTATCCTATTCGGATTGCTTCTCCAGTACTTTCTTGTAAAGATCTGTCACTAATTCAACAGGTACTCCAAAGATTCGTGCAATCTTTTCTAGAGGCTGTAGTTCGTTCAAGGTATTTTCTATGTAGATAGAGATTAACTCTAACTTTTCCTCTTGTCTTCCTTCCAACTTCCCTTCCAGCTTTCCTTCTGCTTTCCCCTCAATAAACCTCAGGTCTTTTCTTATGTCATAAATAAATGGCATAGTCTTCTGAATTTTGATAACTGTTGATTGTAATTTACGGCTTTGTGCCAATATTTCCAATTGCTTATTGCACTTTAACAAGCGTTTGTGGTCGTCTTTGCAGACTGACAAGATCTGTTTCACAATGTCTCGAATGGCTTCATCATTCGTTGAGCTACCAAAGTCAGCTAGAATCGCGAAGATGTTAACTTCTGGAATTGCCTCCGCAAGAAAGGTCTTGTAAGAACGCTTTCTCAGGTGAATAACCTCGTAGGTAGGTTTCTGGTTCTTAGGGGCAGATTTCATCCTGTTGGGTGGTTTCTCTCCTAGGTAGAACACATATTGTAAGATATCATACTTATATCCTTGTTGTTCCCATAGCAATGCTTTATACATCAACTCGCGTGTGTACATATTGGAAACGTCATTGGTCTGAAATTCAATGTGGAGAATATCGACTTCTTGGTTTCGGGTGACTTTGGCGACAAAATCAGGTCTGCGTTCGATTGTCTTTTGTAACTCTAGGGTTACGGGTTCGGCAGCGTCCATTGGGAGTTTCAATAGCTCACTGGCAAACCTCAGCGGAAATAAAGGAAGGTTTTCCTTTATGATACTATCATAATTGTTTCTCATGATCTTGAGGGTTTTCCAAGGTGGAAATCCAGAGCCATCGAACGCTTCAAACCGATGAGAATAAGTAGGCTTTCACCCTTATTAGTCGAATAAAATGCAGGATGATCAATGAATTTTTTGCATTTTTTTCATAATGGGAGATAAGACACTGATAATCAGAGGATCATAACGAAATAAAGTATTTCGAATATGGAAGCAAAGACACCCTTTATTACGCATTATACCAATAGGATTTTCCCGCCTCCCAAACGCACAATTCCCCCAAATGATTGACTCATTTGAGGGAATTGTGATATATAAATCCGTATTTTATTGTATGTACTAGTCCTCGACCTCGTCCTTGAGTCGGGCGCGTAGTTCTACAGGCTTTACGTCCTTTCGAATTCGTTGGTTCATCAATTCGATGATGAACGAGAATAGCATTGCGAAATAGATATATCCTTTGTCCACATGCTTATGGAATCCTTCCAATACAAGCATAAACCCGATGAGGAGGAGGAAAGATAGGGCAAGGATTTTCATGGTTGGGCGGGCATTGATAAAGTCAGAGATTGACTTCGCAAATACCATCATGATAATCATCGAAATCACAACCGCTGTAATCATAATTGACACATGATCTACTAATCCGACAGCCGTAAGAATAGAATCGAAGGAGAAAACGATATCCAATAGAATAATTTGGAAGATAACGCGTCCCATTGTTGCATGCTTCCCTCCCTCCTGTTCTTCGGTCTGCCCTTCCAACTTATGATGCATCTCCGAAACACTCTTACCTAACAAGAACAATCCCCCTATAATCAGGATAATATCGCGCCAACTGAAAGAGAAAGCATAACTAAATATCTCAAATTCGATGATAGGATTCTTCATTGCGACTATCCATGCAATAGAGAGAATCATCACCACCCGAAATGCGAGTGCCAGTATGAGTCCAATATTTCGGGCTCGGTCTTGCTGATGCTCAGGAAGTTTCCCTGCAACAATAGAGATAAATACAATATTATCAATCCCTAAGACAATTTCCATGAAGGTCAATGTCACGAGACTTATCCAAAATTCGGGTGTCATCAAGAATTCCATAACACAAAGTTAGTCGATGGGGGTGATTATAATAAACTATATACTTTTCGAACGATCCATTCAATCGATAGCATGCTGAGCAAAATAGCCAAAATCCATCCTAAGTTCAAAACAGGTCTTCGACTTCGCTTGAAATCTACAACAGGCTTCAGATTGGGCAATGCTTTCACCTTTTCTGAGAGGTCAGCCATATTCTGGGCATAGATGAATTCGCCTCCTGTTCGGAGAGCCAATTGCTCCATCATATCTTTATCTGCTTGCAATCGAAAATGTTCAATACTCGATTTCCCAATAGAAAATTGCCCTCGGTCTTTGCCCAATACGATTTCATCCTTCTTCCCTTCAGCCTTATAGCTATAGGTACCTTCCGCGAGGCTAAACAACTCGAGGAAGTATTGGCCTTGATTTACCTCGCTGAGGTAGTAGATATTCTCTTTTCCATCTGGAGCTGTCATGGTCAGCTTTACCGATACATTCGAAACAGGATTATAACTATCGTCGTAAACCTGCCCCTTAAAGGTCACAGGATCGCTACCCGTAAACAGCTTCTTAGACGGATACACCTTAAACTTCCGCTTATCATCCGAAACCATCAACCATTTGATATTGTTGAAGAGCCAATCATCGAACGCATCAAACGATTCTGTTTCGGTGAAACTAAAGGCGCGCATTCGCCAAAAGTTCTCCCCTAGGAAAACGGTATTCTTCCGCCCCAATTGACTTTGTAAGGCAAATACGGGATAGTCTAAGTCAATGTTCTTAATCTTGGCCGTAGCATATACCTCTGCTGTGGTCTTAGCCTCCCAGTTCGACTTATTTCTAAAAACAGGAGGGCTATTGTTAATCCAATCCAACCACGTATCCGAGAAGGTAAAGGTAGAGTGGTTCTTATACTTCTTCAAGAAATTGACAATAACCTCATCCGACTTAGGATTCATGCTCTTAGGCGTGATAGACATATACTCGAATAGAGGTTGCATCGTTTTGAGATCCGCAAACTTACCACAGAAATACATCACAGGAGCTTTACGGTTTTTGATCTCCTTCACAATCTTATTGACAACCGCCTTATCGGCATTGCTATTGGGGAAATTGTGCAAGATAAATAAGTCGAAATCGCTGAAGTTGTAAGAATTGGGATCGGTATAATAGGTACCACTCCCTTTCAATACAAACTGCTTCAATTCGTAGCTTTTATCTCGTACCAATGCGTTTTGGATAGCCCCCAAATCAGGATGCGGGGCACCGCCGAATAAAGCAATCTTCACCCGTGTCTCCAATACATTGATATATAGCGTCTTCGAATTATTCCGATAGGTAATCTCATCATCCATCCGACTAACTACCACCTGAAACTGTTGGAGCCCCACACGATTAGGCTTAATGAGGAAGTTTACCTCGCCTTGGGGTTTATTGTTCGAAAGCACGAGATTCTCCGTTCCAATGACCTTCCCTTGCCCCTTCAGCGTCACCTTCAGATCCGCATTGTCATATCCCACATTCCGAATCTTGACCTTAATCGGACTCTCATTGTTCAAATAGGCAATATCATTGTACAAAGCCTCCTTAATGGCAATGTCCTTCTGCTCTGTTGTATCTCCCAATAGCACCGTATAAACGGGTTGCTTAATTCCCTCAATCGCATACAACGGATTCAAACCTGTTGTATTAATCCCATCACTCACAACCACAATCGCTCCTAAATTTTGATTCTGGTAGAGCTTTTGGGTTTCCTTCAATGCGTTGGAGATATTGGTACCCGATTGGGCAAAGGCCAAAGAGTCGGGTTCCAGCCCCAACTGTAGCTCATTCCCAAACCGATAGGCATCTACAGTATATTCATTGCCAAAGTCTTTGAGGAACCCTTTGAGCAAATCTGGGTATTGACTTTTCGCAAACTCTGCCTTTTTCTGAATGGCAATACTTTCCGAAGCATCTTGCAAAACAGCTACAATAGGCGGGAACTTCACCTTTGAAAGCGAGTTCAAAAGAGGTTCCAGTAGCAATATTCCTATTACACTGAGTGCCACAAATCGGAAAATACTGAGCAAAAATTGGGGTATTCGTGGAAGCATCACCTTCGTACCTCTATACATAATGTACGTCAGGATTGCCGCCACTACAATGATAAGGGCTATATAAAAAGGCGAGTGTGTGAAAGATAGATTCATCATGTAGGTTCTTCTCAAAATTGAGCGGGCATTACCACATACCCTTATATCTGTACGGGAAGGAGAAGAGAATGTTTAAATAGAATGACATTGACTTACATCAACATCCCTCCATCCACATTAATAACCTGTCCTGTTATATATTGAGACATATCAGAAGCCAAAAAGACACATAGATTTGCCACCTCATGCGGTTTTCCTGTTCGACTCATAGGGATATCCGCGAGCCACTTCTTGATAGCAGCCTCTGGCATCTGTTTGGTCATTTCTGTTTCAATGAAACCTGGTGCTACGACATTAGCCCGAATCGACCTCTTCGCCAATTCCTTGGCCAACGACTTTGTGAAACCCAAGATTCCTGCCTTTGAAGCGGCATAGTTTGCTTGCCCTGGATTCCCTTCAAGTCCTACTACCGAACTAATGTTAACAAAAGATCCGCTCCGTTGGCGCAACATAGGCCGTAGGGCTGCTTTCGACATGAAGAAGACACTATTTAGGTTGGTACGAATGACATCATTCCATTGATCTTCTGTCATTCGTAGTAGGAGATTGTCCTTTGTGATTCCTGCGTTATTCACCACCACATCAACCCGCTTAAACAAATCCAACGTAGTTTGCACCACCATTTTTGCCGCTTCCATATCTGCCGCATCTGCCTGAATTCCTTTACAGGCTGTTCCCATAGCTGTTAGCTCTTCCTCTAAGGATTTTGCTTTATCCACAGAAGACCGATACGTGAATACGATAGTGGCTCCATGCTTTGCAAATTCAGTCGCAATCGATCTACCAATTCCTCGGGTTGCCCCCGTGATAATCGCAACTTTTCCTGCAAGTAGACTCATATCTGAATAGTTAGGATTAAAAATGACAGTGCAAAGTTACATTTATTCGACGTCCTTCCAACTATTCAGGCATACATATCATGAAAATCCTGCATAGTTAATAATGTGCAGTAAAATATTGCCATATCAAGTCAAAGTCTTCCCAATCTTCTCTATACAATACAATGATTTGATCATGAAAATGAAAGTGTATCTGGTCTTCCGACCGACTCGGACTTGCATATTTTGTAGGAAACGCTAAGCTCTTTTCATCCTTAAACAATACTTCATACACAGAGATTAGCGCGAAATGGTCATCCATAAAAAAGATTTCCGCGTATCGCTTTCTTAGGCTCACATACGCAATTGCATTCGCCAAAGCAATTGAACCTAACCCCCCGATTACCGCAAACGCCAAAACCTGTTTGCCCGCATATACCTGCACCAATACTCCTGCCATAATGAACATCATGAACGTAGCATAATATTGCATGGCTATTTCCTGAACCACCACAAATCGGTTCTGTGTTCGAGGATAATGTCTACTTCTAAAACTCGTCATATGGTATCGAATCTGACTCTTAAGAGCCTTTTTTTCGCAGAATTACCTAAAGATACATATATTATAGTGTAAAGCAATTTGGGGGCAAAAAGTTAAGACTTCCCTCCTTATTTGCCCATTTTTATAAGCTCCCCTTTATATCCCAGCAAGAATGCGGCAGTCTGCATGCGTTTCTTTCCTGCCAATTGTAGGAGGTCAATGTGAATCCAACGATCTTGCGTTGCTACTGCTAGCTCTTTGTTATTTGGCCGCCAAATCGTCCCCACAACCGTATCTTTAGGAATTCCCTCTCCTAACCGCACCTTAAAAACTTTGACGCTTCCCCCATTCAAGCTTGTCCAAGCAGTAGGGTAAGGAGACAATCCCCGAATAAAGTTATAAACCTTCACTCCAGGTTGATTCCAATTGATCTCGCAATCCTCCTTAAAGATTTTTGGTGCTTTATTAATTGACAGACTATGGTCTTGTGGGCTCGCCTTCAGACTACCATCATCAATCCCTTTTACGGTCTCCAATACCAAATCAGCTCCAACCTCCATTAAAGCATCATGTAAATCTCCAGCGGTCCACTCAAATGGAATGTCCACCTTACTAGAAAGTAGGATATTTCCTGTATCCATCTTAGTATCAATAAAGAAGGTGGTAACGCCTGTTTGCTTTTCGCCATTTATCAGCACCCAATTAATAGGCGCTGCTCCTCTATAATCAGGCAATAAAGAAGCGTGTAGATTGAATGTGCCCTTAGTAGGCATCCCCCAAACGGCCTTTGGTAACATTCTAAATGCCACTACCACCATCAAATCGGGTTTAATATCTTCCAATGCTTGTAAGAATTCAGGGTTCTTCAATTTCATAGGTTGTAAAACAGGCAATCCCTTTTCCAAGGCATATTGTTTTACTGCTGACATCTTCAGCTTGCGGCCTCGTCCTGCGGGTTTATCTGCTGCTGTAACGACGGCTGCTATTTCATATCCTCCTTTGTATAGCTTATCCAATGAAGCGACGGAGAATTCGGGGGTTCCCATAAAAACTATCTTCATACAACAAAGCTAAGAAAATATCATCGACAGGCAATAAGCTAACATCTGCCAAAAACTACCAAAAGTCTTACTTGCCAAGATATCGGTATACATACGAGAAGAGTTATGTAAGGTTTCGAATAAAAATGTAAAAAAAATATCATTTTTCGGGTAAAACAGGCATCTTTTTGGGTATTAGTATACGTTACAGAGGAAAGAATTAATCAATATGGATTCTTTCTTAAAATGATTTTATTAAAAATCAAACTATTATTACAAAATATTTTTCATTGTATATTGATTTTTAAGAATTGCCTTTATATATTTGTTACAGCGTAAGTAAAGATTGATAATGAGAACATTAGTCGCAAAATATTACCTCCTCCTAACCACTTTGGTTCTTCTAGCTACTCAAGGTTTCGCTACAGAATATTTCTTTACAGGTGAATATGATGAAATCTATGAGAACCCAGCAAACTGGTATCCAGCTTATCCAGGAACTGAATTAGGAGCAGATGATAAGATTTTCTTCCAAGCTGACGCTTCTTTCGCAGGGTATGATATTGTTATAGAAGGTACCCTAGAAATTACCATAGGGGCGAGAATCTTCTCAAGAGAGAATGGAATCATTATCAAACATACAGGCATAATTCAAAATGGTGGAGAGTTGCTTGTACATCAAATCGAGAACTATGGAAAGCTTAGCAATAGCATATCAGCCCGATTAGATGTGACCAACTATCTAGCACATGATGGCGCCTTCACACACAATGGTGCATCTGCTACATTCATCTGTAGCGATCGGGTAATCAACGAAGGAGTGTTCAATAATTACAGTATATGTGACTTTAGAGGAAGCTTTAATAACAAGTCGATATTCAACCAAATCCGCGCCTCAGTATTGAAAGTTGCTGGAACTATGTTGTTCTGGCCAGACAGTAAGCTAAACGAATCTACCCAGAGTAAGTCCCTTATCACTAAAAAAGTCGATGGAAATTCAGTTGAGTCCCAAACGTCCGAAATAACCCTAGGATCCCTTTAAATTCTTTTTAAGCCCTACTACACATTTGATTGAAATTGCATAGAGAAAAATAAACAGCACATATACAGGGAACATTTGCATAGTGTCGCATTCCGTCTGATAAACGGAATGCATTTTTTTTTACCCCTATTACATTATGCTATAAACACTCATAAATATTCAAAACCCTTTATACGATAAATGGAAGATATTTCAAACACACAAGAACAAATATCTTCTAGTAAGGATACAGTCTCCAACATTATGTGGGTTTTTAGGCTAAAATATGCACTTATTACAATACAAAAACCTAAAAAATCTTACACCTATACAATAGTCCTTTCGTATACAGTATTATTATATCTCTTAATCATTCACTCCAATAGGAATATCATTTGCATGGGTATATCGGGAGAGCGAAGCGATATTGTGTTTTTGCGTTTGTATGATATTCGAATGTTTTTTACATTTGATTAAAAGTCGGAAAAACTACCCAATCAAAATTACCCAACCGATGCCTAGTAAGAAGGTCACATTATATATATTATTGGCTCTGTTTTGCTTGTCATCTACCCATATACAAGCAAAAGACTACTTTTTCACAGGTGTAGAAGATGCTTTATACGTAAATCCTGCGAATTGGGAGCCTAACTACCCTGGTACAACCCTGCTTCCTGAAGATCATGTATACATTCAAGCAGAAGCTATATTTATAGGACATAACTTGGATGTTGAGGGACAATTAGAGGTGCTCCCAGGAGGTATTCTCCGTGGAATAAACGGAAGCGTGAGTATTGCACAAGGTGGGAAACTCACGAATCAGGGAGAGATTCTTGTGGATGAATTGTATAACAATGGCGCATGTGTGAACGGCTTTGCGTCTACCATGAAGCTAAATACTTACATTGGTACTGAGAGTTCATGGATGCAAAATCTATCTTCATCTTACATGGTACTAACAAAAAACTTAGTGAACAAAGGACAAATATGCCACTATGGAGAATTAGATATTCGATATGACCTACACAATGAAGGGAAAATCAATCTAAACAACTCTTCAGTATTAGCAATTCATGGAAACTTAATGTATACATGTCCTCAAGGATTATATGAAGCCAAAACAAGTTTGTTCTCTGTACGTGGAGAGAAAAACCATATTACTGTGAATGACATTCATAGTTTTCATTGCTTTAAGCGTGTGGAAGTAGTGAACGAGGATGCTTCTAAATAAGCGCTACTACTTTGGCAGTATAAAAATAATTAGCCCGCATTTCCATATGGAAATGCGGGCTAATTATTTTTGTTAAACCTTGTCTTATCCTTAGAATACAATTTTGTATTGTATTTCAAAACTACGAGGAGCCTCCATAAGAGCTGGCCGCAATGCGTATTCTCTATTGGCCAAGTTCTTCAGAATGAAATTGAGGCGAGATTGCTCATTAATTTGATATGCAATACGCGCATTCATTACCGCATTGCCTGAATTGTTCACCTCTCGATATTGCTCGACTCCAGGGATAATAGAGAAAACGTTATCAATACGATCCATAAAGCCATTGTAACTATAGTTGAAGCCAACCATCAGCTTCTTCCATTCCATCTCAATATCTGCTCTTACAAGATGACGCATGCTATATTTCAAGATACTATTGGCATCAATCGCTGTAATATCAGAAAAACTATCCATCATATTCCCGAGGAAAACTGAAACACTCTGTTGAGTGCTATCTGAGGCAAGATCAGCAGGATAATTGAAGGTATACCCACCCAAGAATCGAAGAGGAAATGGCCCAATCTGCCCCTCACCCATCAAGGAACATTCGAATCCTGCAACCCGCGCTTTGCTTACATTATTAGGTTGGAATCCAATTTTAATACCTGTTGAGTCAAAGATATAACTTCTAAAATTGTATTCGACCATGTCTTTGTATTCGGTCCAGAATACAGCAAAGTCAAAGAAGCCTAACCACTCTCCCACCTTCAAAGCTTGCTTGAGTCCCATTTCTGCGGTCCAGCCATGCTCTGGTTGAAGTTCAGTGTTGGGAATAATTTGTAGTACGTTTCCGAGGTTGGCGTCGAGAAATCGCTCCCCAACACTTGGGAAACGATACCCCTCCCCTATAGAAGCTCGAATATAGGTAGACTTAGTTGGACGATAATTGAGTCCTGCGCGTAAAATTGGGCGCCCAACCCCATTACTATCTCTAGCAGCTGTGGTCAAGAGCTCGTAGCCAGAAAGCCAATTCATTTCGTATCGCATCCCTCCCAATACCGTTAATTTATCATTGAATCGCTTTTCGGCTTGTGCATACAATGCCCCTTGAGCTGTTACAATCTTTTGGCCAGGATATAGGTTGCTAAAGGAGTTCGTGAAAGTAACGAGTCCTCCTGCAGTAAGCGTAATATTACGGTTAAATTCTTTCTGGTATTGGTATTCGGTGGAGTAGATATGAGACGATGCACTTCTTCGGCCATCATCATACCATCGAGCAATATTGTAGTATCGTCCCCGAGCGATATGTCGTGTACCACCTTCGGTTAAATAGGTAAATACAGGGTCAATATTGGCATAGGTATATCGATCTTGTGAAAGCGTTCCTGCAAAAGGCTTGTAAGCCGTTTCATAGGTTTCCCAGAGGAAGAATTGCCCAAATCGCTGATACATCACATTGCTGTTCAACTCAAGTCTCATTCCTGGCTTCTTCTCTGGGTGGTATCGATATCGAATATTAAAGCGGCCATTCTGGTCATCGGCTCCCTCTTGATAGCCCCGTTCCAGACTTAATTGGCCTCCCAAGGTAATATCAGACTTATCATTTAGCTTTCGGCGATGCGACATAAAAGCATTCGTATAAAAAGGGCGAGTACTGTTAGGCCACCATTGAATCGCTTGACGAGCAGGGTTGTTGTATATCCCTTGTGAAATCTGAATTTTAGTAACAGGAACATCACCAGGAGAGCCCGTTCGGAAGTTAACCACACCATTCATAGCGGAAGATCCATACAACGAAGAAGCAGATCCTTTGATAACCTCCACTTGCTCTACATGCTCAATCGGAATGAAGTTCCAACGCACCTCTGCAAGATCGCCCGTTAGAATCGGGATATCATCAACCAATACTTGTACACGGCTTCCAACTCCATATGAATACCCTCCAGCCCCTCGAATGGAAATCTGCCGATCAACGATTGTTACTCCTGGTACTTTTGCCACAACCTCTCCCCCATCTAGGGCATTGTTATTTTCGATTAGATAAGGTTTGACAACCTCCATACTCGCAATTTCTTCTCCCAACTTCTTCTCATGACGACTTCCTGTGACCACTACTATGTCGAGCTCTTTCGTTTCAGGTGTAAGTGCCATATTCAGTTCAAGCGTCTCTCCTGCCTGAACCGTTATTTGACGAGCTTCCTTTTTGTATCCAATAAAACTGAACTCAAGTAGATGCTCTCCAGCTGGTATCTTCATCTCATAACCAGAAGGGCCGCCAATGGTTCCTCCTGTAGAATCCCATACGACGCGGGTTCCCTCCAAGATTTCGGATGTACTTGCATCGTATATAATCCCTTTTACTATTCCCTCACCTTGTGCACTTATTGACAAGGGAAGCAAACATAGCATGACCCAGAGAAAGGATAATAACTGATTACTTTTCATAATATAGATAACAGTATTTGCGGGGTAGAATAAGGTACAAAGTAAATAGCTTTGTGATATTTATGTGTGAAACAATTGTTAATAACGAATAGATGAAAAAGCACTAACCCCAAAATAAACCTTAAACATTATGTAGACGGATAATCTCTCGCTTATGTCCATTAGAATTTTATCAAGCTAACCAATATATTTGTTAAAATGAATTACCATTTTCTTCCCTTATCATCTTACGAACTATCATAATGAAACAAAAACCTCGTCTGAGTTTCTGGCAAATCTGGAACATGAGCTTTGGGTTCTTAGGAATTCAATTTGGTTTTGCGCTCCAAATGGCCAATACAAGCCGTATCTTCAGAACGCTTGGTGCCAATATTGATGATATTGCCATCTTGTGGATTGCCGCCCCCGTTACAGGCTTATTTGTACAGCCCATTATCGGATATTTCAGTGACCGTACATGGCATCCGAGGTTAGGACGTCGTCGCCCTTATTTTTTATTAGGTGCTATCCTTGCCTCTTTATCGCTCCTTATCATGCCCAATTCGCCCACCCTCTGGGTAGCAGGAGGAATGCTCTGGCTGATGGATGCCTCCTTCAATATCTCCATGGAGCCTTTTCGCGCATTTGTAGGCGATAACCTCCCAGAGGAACAACATACGCTCGGATTCTCTATGCAAAGCTTTTTCATTGGGGTTGGAGCAACAATCGCTTCCTTATTGCCTTTAATGTTCGAAAAAGTCTTCCAATTAAGTAACGAAGCGGCCGAGGGCGTTATTCCCCTTACGGTTCGCTTATCCTTTTATGTAGGGGCAGTCGCCTTCTTAGGAGCAGTTCTTTGGACGGTATTCACTTCTAAGGAGTATCCACCAGAAGAATTCGAAGCTTTTCATACTTCTGGCAATGAGACGAGTGACGATCAGGATAAGAAGGATCAAGGGGGAGTTATACAAATATTTAAAGATATATTCATTGGGGTGTTCCAAATGCCAAAGACCATGCAACAATTGGCGGTTGTGCAGTTCTTCACATGGTTTGGGCTATTTGCAATGTGGCTTTACACGACGGATACCCTTGCCCAAAATGTATGGGGAACCGCTCCCTCTGATACTTCCTCTGAAGCCTATAATAGTGCGGGAAATTGGGTAGGAGTTTGTTTTGCGGTATACAATGCCGTTCCGATGTTGATGGGATTCTTATTGCCCTCTTTGGCTTCTTCCTTGGGCAGAAAGATGACACACACACTATGCCTATTGGCAGGAGGAATAGGCTTATTTATGATGGCTCTCATGGGTAGCACTTTACATATTCCTGGTTTGAGTGATGAATATGCGCTATTTATTCCCATGATTGGGATTGGAATCGCTTGGACAAGTATCCTCGCTATGCCTTATGCCATGCTTGCAGGTGCTTTACCCGCCGATCGAATGGGCTACTTCATGGGGGTATTCAACTTCTTCATTGTAATTCCACAGATTATTGCCGCCACTACTTTCGGATTTATGCTAAACCATTGGTTTGGGCAAGATCCAAAGTATATTATTATGGTAGGGGGAGCCTCTATTATTCTTGCTGCAATCGTAACCTTAGCTGTAGATGATAAAGGCGAGCCAAAGTCCCAAGAACAATAGGTTCGAAGCAATTACCTTATACATACAACTTTCAAAATCAGCATTTTAGGATATCTCAAACATGCAAGATTATCAGAAAGAGGGAAACCGTTATGTTTTCCCCTCTAGCAGTGGAATTCTCCTAGAGGTAAGAGTCATTTCTGATGAAGTGATTCGGTTTCGGTATAGCCGTACAGGTGCATTTGAGGATGATTTTTCGTATGCCATTGATGAATCAGTAACCTTTGTAAATGCCGCCTTTTCTCTAGAAGTCAATCCTGAATCCTATTGGCTTAAGACTCGATCTATAAAGTGCCAAGTCATTCGAAAGAACTTACAGTGCCGTATCTTTTCCTTAGATGATACCCTTATCTGTGAGGATTCTTCTAGCTTTAGTTGGGAGTATGATAAGCAATATGATTGTCATAAGGTATGGCAAAGCAAATGTGTACAGATAGGAGAGTCTTTCTGGGGATTGGGGGATAAGCCTACAGAGATGAACCTCCGTGGAAAGCAGCTGCAAAATTGGAATACCGACTACTTTGGTTATTTGCGAGATGATGATCCTGTGTATCGAAGCATTCCCTTCTATATGGGATTGCACTCAGGTATAGGATATGGAATTTTCTTCGACAATAGCCATAGAACCCATTTCGATTTTGGGAAATCTTATTCGGATACCCTGACGTTTGGGGCAGATGCAGGCGAATTGTGCTACTACTTCATTGCAGGCCCTGCATTGCTCGATGTCATCAAACGATATACCCACTTGACGGGCAAACCCGAACTTCCTCCTATGTGGTCTTTGGGTTACCATCAATCGAAATGGAGTTACTTCCCCGAATCAACTGTACGCGAATTAGCCGAGTCCATTCGGGCGCATCGAATCCCCTGTGATGCCCTCTACTTGGACATTGACTATATGGACAAATTTCGCTGCTTCACTTGGCATTCCCACAATTTTCCCACTCCCAAAGCCTTCCTCCAAGAACTGGATGAGATGGGCTTTAAGACAGTCGTTATCATTGACCCAGGCGTAAAAGTTGATCCCAATTATTGGGTGTATACCAGTGGCTTAGAAGCCGACGCTTTCTGTAAGCAAAAGGGAGAAGTATACCTGGGACATGTATGGCCTGGCGAATGCGCGTTTCCTGATTTCACCAAGCCTAGCACGAGAGAATGGTGGGCGGGGTTGTTTGAGGACATTGTTTCGAATGTTGGGGTGAATGGGATTTGGAACGATATGAATGAGCCCGCCGTTTTCCATGTCGAATCTAAGACCATGCCCGACGAGGTTGAACATGATTATGACGGTCGGCCATGTGACCACCGAAAAGCACACAATATCTACGGTTCCCAAATGGCCAGAGCCTCCCTTATGGGGCATAAGCGGTTCCAATATCCCAATCGGCCATTTGTGATTACACGGGCAGGCTATGCGGGTATCCAACGCTATGCTTGCGTTTGGACGGGAGACAATACCACCTCTTGGGATCACCTCCACTTGGCCAATATCCAATGCCAACGTATGAGCATTTCGGGTGTGTCATTTGTCGGAGCAGACATAGGAGGATTTTCGGGTCAGCCCGATGGAGAACTGTATGTTCGATGGTTGCAACTGGCCGTATTCCATTCCTTCTGTCGAACCCATTTCATGGGCTATAATGAGGATGGAGCCGCTGCTGTAGACGAATATGCCAAAGCCCCCATTGATCCGAATTTGCATCAAGAACCTTGGACATTTGGGGATTGGTATACAGACATTGCCCGCGAAACCATCGAATTGCGGTATCGTCTTATGCCCTATCTCTATACGGCCTTCTGGCGATATACCCAAGATGGGAGTCCTATGATTAAGCCTCTAGTGGTATTCGACCAACAAGATGAGCAATCCCTTATGTATGAAGCCGAATTTATATTCGGCGAACAAATGCTGGTTGTACCCATCATTGAACCCGACCTTACTCAGGTTAATTTATACTTGCCTCAAGGCCAATGGTATAACTTCCACAGCCATACTGCTTACGAAGGCGGACAAGATATTTGGGAGGAAGTAACGATGAACCATATTCCTATTTTTGTAAAAGCGGGAGCCGTCATTCCGATGTATCCTGTCATGCAATACACAGGAGAAAAGTCAATTGATGTATTGCAATTGCATGTCTACTATGTCTCGGGCAAAGAAGAAAGCGAATTGTACGAAGATGCTGGGGATGGATATACATACCAAGATGGGGAATATCTCCATACAAAATGGGTAGTAGAAGGGGGTGCCAATAGCCTCTCCCTCACCCAATCTCAAGAAGGGGACTTCCAAGCTTCTTACAAATGGGTGAAACTATACCTGCATGGCTTGCCATTTCAAGCTACAAGTTGTGAGGTAGATGGAAAGGCTGTGTACATGGAACGAACGGATCAAGCTTGGATTGTCAGAGCACAAACAGGCTTTGAATCTCTTCGTATAATAGGTGTTCAGTAATATGAATCTATCCCCTTAATCCTTCTAAAATCGCTTTTTTTAGCCCATATTTTCACATTCCAGAAATAAACGTACATATTTTGTGACCTCTGTATATCCCGTCCGTCTTAAGTGAAAGATTATGCGAATTTCGTTTCAGATAAAAGCATAATTTTCTTAACATTGCTGATATATTTAACATTCATTATAAAATCTTAACGATCAAATGGCAACTTATAAAGAAATTGACGGCGCAAACTATGATGCAGGTATCATCGCAGCAGCAGAAGCTTCTGTAGCAGGTGCAAAAGACCATTTCGTTTCTGCGGCAGACGCTCAAGAAATTCTTAAGAATGTATTGACTGGTGATGAGTATGTTGCGCTTCAGCAAAAAACTATAGATCATATCTTGGCGAACTTCCGATTTACTGACAAAGCAAAGAGAGAGTTCCTCGCAGCTTTGAAAGCAAAAGGATTGGCGTAAGCAAATCGCTAAGTTCACTATTTAAAAAAACTCTTGAGGCAATGCTTCAAGAGTTTTTTGTGTTTAATCCCGTTCAGATTCACGATGATATGGTTATAGTCAATGGTTTGCCAAAACGATTTTCCGCAATCCTTCTTCAACCCAAATTGCCATAAGAATCGAGTGTTTTCCATTGAGGGATACACCAAAGGAACGCCTTAAACAAATGTTTTGCCTGCTCTCTTGGCTAGGAGAGACAACCATACAAATGTTTTGTCTGCTCTCTTGATCAAGAGAGACGACCGCACAAATGTTTTGCCTGCTCTCTTGATCAAGAGAGACGACCGTACAAATGTTTTGCCTGCTCTCTTGGTCAGGAGAGACGACCGTACAAATGTTTTGCCTGCTCTCTTGACCAAGAGAGACGACCGTACAAATGTTTTGCCTGCTCTCTTGATCAAGAGAGACGACCGTACAAATGTTTTGCTTGCTCTCTTGGCTAGGAGAGACGACTAGACAAATGTTTTGCCTGCTCTTTCTGAGAAGATGAGGTAATAGATAAGCTGTATATACATCAAACGCCCTCAAGCCATAACTTGAGGGCGTTTGATTTACGTATATCCAAATGACATACTTGTGCCTACATTCGCTTAGGTACTTGAATGTTCAGGGTTCCTAACCCAACCTTAAGTGTTTCCACTACTGCTTTAGACAATGCCAATCGTGCATTTTTAAGGGCTTCTGATTCGGCTTTGAGGACAGAAAGCGCCCCATAAAAACTATTATAGGCTTTGGCGAGGTCGTATAGATAACTACAAATACCGTTGGTTCGGTAACCAAGGGTTTCGGCTACCATGACGTTATTGAAGTTGGCGAGATGGAGGAGAACCGCTATCTCTTGAGGAGCTTTGAGTAATCCCCAATCAATAGTTGAATCGTCTAGAGAACCCGCTTTATTGAGAAGCGAATTGATTCGAGCGCCCGTGTATTGGATGTATGGCCCCGACTCACCATTCAAACTCAACCATTCCTTCATTTGGAAGACAATCTTTCTACTTGGGGCAATTCGAATCATCCCGTACTTAATGGCTCCCGCAGCAATTTGCTTTGCCACCAATTCAATTTCCTCCTGCGACCAATCCCCTTCATACTTTGCAAGATATTCAGTCTTGACCATATGCTCCATTTGTCGAATGAGAGCCATGATAGGAACGACATTACCCTTTCGAGAAGACATGGCACCATCAGGTAGATCCACATAATCATACTTGAGGTGGAAACAATCTTTTGCCTGCTCAAAACCAATCTTCTCTAGTACCTTAAATACTTGCGCGAAATGATGCGCTTGGCGTTTGTCTACGATATAAATCGATTTCTCAATGCTATAATCTTCGAATTTTCTTCGGGCAAGTTCAACATCTTTAGTAGCGTAAAGACCGTGACCATCCGACTTAAGCAGGACACAGAACCCAAGTTTATCCTCGCTAAGATCCATCCCAATAGCTCCACGAGATTCGGTAAGGGCTCCCTTTTCGTAGAGCGACTTAATGAAATTCACTGATGGCACATCGACCTCAGATTCCCAATACCACTTATCAAACGTCACCCCTGCCCAATCATACACCTGCTTCATGAGAGCAATAGACCATTCGCGTGTTTCCTTCCAAAGCTCATAGAATTCCCCTTTTTCCTCCTCTAATTGGGTGAGAATAGCAGATAATTGTTGGCGGTTGGTTTCATTTTGGGGAGTATCCTTTTCTGCATCTAGCTTAAGGTTTCCCTTAGCATACATACGCCCAAGCCAAGCACCTTTTTCTGTTTCGGGAGCCGCTTCGGTATTATGATACTTCATGTACCAAAGGCACTTTGCGACATGGGTTCCGACATCGCCAGGGAAGGTACTGCTAACGATATCAAAGCCACAATATTCGTGCATGCGAATGAGGGCATCTCCTAATGCGAGGTTACGCATATGCCCTACATGCAATTCTTTATGGGTATTAGGCTGAGAGTACTCAACCATTGTTCTTAGGGTATCCTTGGTCAAAGTTTTCTTAAAAAACTCCCCTGACAAAATGGTATCCCCAACGAGTGCCCCCATTTCTTGAGGATTAATAAAGAAGTTGAGATAAGGCCCAACGACCTTAGCAGCTGCTACTAAGTTGGATTTAGGAAGATGTCCTATAAGTTCGCGCGCGATCAATGGAGGAGCTTTGCGGAGTTGTTTAGCTAGACCAAAACAAGGATATGCATAATGCCCCATCTTTAAATTAGGAGGAGCGCCTAAGAGTGCATATTCCGCTTCCATACTTGTGGTAATGCCCATTCCCTTCAGCCCATCAGCAATAATTGAAGCCAACTGGCGTTTTAAATCATCATGTAATACAATCATATTCTTTCAGTATCTTTCGCGCAATACGATTATTTTGTTGGATATGAAATTAGGGGACAAATATAACGCAAAATCCTTTAATCATTGTAGTAGAATCCTTAAACCTTAGTAAACAAATCATGAAACACCTACAGCTTTGCTGCTTTGTATTCCTTGCCTTCCTCTTTATGTCTCTTTCTGCACACGCACAGAAAGGCTGGCAAAAGATGAATGAACGATATCATGGAATTAAATACGCAATTCCGAATGATTGGAGAGCCGATCCCTTTAGTTCTAGCAGTGTATGTAATTGTGCAGGAACGATCTTGGACAACCTAGACTTAGATACACGAATTGTGATTTATCCGACGGATAAAGAGGGTATGTTAGCCGAGGAAAGACAATATGTTTGGGACTATAAATTTGTGCCTTCTGATAAACAGGATAAGATCAAAACAGAGCACTTTGTGTTTGATAGAATGGTTTCGAAGTGGGAAGATGATGAGGGAAAGGATTATGAAGTGTGGCGTATAAGCACCCACAAAAAGAAGATGCACTACCTTATCTATGTATTTGGGCCTCCAGCCGAACTAAAGGCGCAGAAAAAGGTCATCCACCAAATATTAGAATCCATTCGCCCAACTTAGGCCATACTTGCGAGGGCTTGGTTTCGTTTTTGGTAACGCTCGAAGAAAGACCGAATGGCTTGATGTTCAGGCTTTTCTAACTCTGGATCTGCTTTTACAAGGGCGAATGCAGCTTTTCGTGCCTCTTGTAATATATCCTGATCCTCGGCTATATTGGCCAATTGAAACTCGGGCAATCCACTTTGTCGGGTTCCGAGGAAGTCACCTGGCCCTCGAAGTTTCAGGTCGATTTCAGACAGTTTGAAGCCATCGGTTGTATCGACCATGGCTTGTAGGCGAGCTTTGCCTTCTCGCGAAACCTTTGTCCCTGCCATGAGGAGGCAATACGATTGATTTTTGCCCCGCCCTACTCTTCCTCTCAATTGGTGCAATTGGGAGAGCCCAAAGCGTTCTGCATTTTCGATTAGCATAATGCTAGAGTTAGGCACATCTACACCCACTTCAATCACCGTTGTAGATACCAACACATGGGTTTCGTGCTTAACGAATCGTTGCATTTCGAACTCCTTCACATCCGAAGCCATTTTCCCATGGACAATCCCAATCCGATACGACTTAAAATAATTCTGTAGCTCTTCATAGCCTTGCGTAGCCGCCAATAAATCTAGCTTAGAAGATTCTTCGACCAATGGATACACGACATAGGCTTGTCGCCCCTTTTCGAGTTCGCGCCTGATAAAGCCTAATACCTCCAAGCGTTTCGACTCGCCAAACCAATAGGTACGAATGGGCTTTCGGCCAGGCGGCAATTCGTTGATCACCGACACATCAATATCTCCATATAAAGTCATAGCGAGGGTACGAGGAATAGGCGTTGCTGTCATGACCATATTATGCGGGAAGGGCTTGGCCTTTTGCCAAAGCTTCGCTCGTTGGAGCACCCCAAACTTATGTTGCTCATCCACTACCGTCAATCCCAACCGTTTGAATTTCACATTGTCCACAATAAGGGCATGCGTACCTACGGCTATATCCGTCGAACCATCTGCAAGGCTTTCGAGGATTTCCGTTCGGAGTTTTTTTCGTTGTCCTCCTACAAGAAGCGAGACTTTTAGCCCAAGGGGTTCTGCATATTTCGAGAGCTTGCGGTAATGTTGTTCGGCAAGAATTTCTGTTGGTGCCATTAAGGCCGATTGGAAGCCATTATCCTTTGCCATGAGCATGGTCATAAATGCCACAATTGTCTTACCACTCCCTACATCCCCTTGTACCAATCGATTCATTTGATAAGGCTGGGCTAGGTCTTTCCGAATCTCACGCAATACCCGCTTTTGGGCATTGGTCAATGAAAAAGGAAGGTGATTATGGTAATAGGTATTGAAATAATGGCCAATAGAAGGAAAGGCATTGCTTAGGTTTTGGGCTTTGGTTCGCTTACGCCGATTGGCCAAAAGCAATTGAAAGAAGAACAATTCCTCAAACTTCAATCGTCGAATGGCCTGACTCAGTAATTGAAAACTCGCAGGGAAATGGAGATTATACAAGGCCTCATTGCGGGGCATGAGCTTGTAACGTTTCACCATATGCGGACTTAGGTTCTCGTAAATCTTATCTTTGCCCCATTGCAAAAGAATCTCCATGATTTTCCGCATCCCTTTAGAATCTAAGCCCATGCGCTTCATCTTCTCCGTACTCGGATACATTGGGATAATCCGTAAGAGTTGGGAAGCCGATTCTTCATCTTTCAACAACTCTATCTCAGGATGCCGAATCTGCAACTCACTTCCAAACATTGCAGGTCGCCCAAAAAGAATCACCTCATCTCCTAGCCGAAAGGTATCTCGAATCCACGTATATCCCTGAAACCATGTTAGGGTAAGTTCGTCCGTTTCATCTATCACCTCCATGACAAACCTTCCTCGTCCCTTTTTGCCCTTAATGACCTCCATGTTCCTAATCTTCCCAATCAGGGTAACCAAGGTGGGGAGCTCTTGCTTGATTCGGCGAATGCTAAGTACTTTACTTTTATCGACATGCTTTCGAGGGAAATAATGCAATAAATCCTCATATGATAAGATTTTGCATTCTAGCCGAAGAGCATCTGCCCGTTTGGGGCCTACTTTCTTAAGGAATTTAATATTTGTTTGCCAGAAGTTTTCCAATGGATCTCAATCTATTCATTGCCTATAATGCCATTGCTTGTAGCGAGCCTATTCACAACGGCTATATAAAGATATAAAAATTAGCGGTTATCTCTTAGAGGGATTGGGATTTTGACGGGGGAATCTTAGCGAAGGAAACATAATCACAGAAAAATGAATCCAACTATTCGCCCAATTTCTTACTGTGCTATTCTATCACAGAATAAATTCGATTCAACCTTCAAGTGGCAAGTTGTATATATTCTACTTCAACTTTGAACACACCGAAACTCTAAACAAAAGCCGTCAAGTAGTAGCTTGATGGCTTTTTTTATTTACAGGGCGATAATCTAGATCTTTGATACACTATAAAGTAGTAATCCAATAAAAGGTTGTTTACCTAAGCCCTATAATGATTGTCATATTATATGAACGTCAGAAACAAATAGCACAGTCATCTCATAATCAGACAACTAAAATATTTTTTACAAAAAATCTAGAATGAGTGATGACAAACCCAATGGTTGCCCGATATATAAGTGAATGTAGCAAAACAATGATATATACTTGACGAACAAGTTATGAAATAGAAAATATTTCAGACATACATTAACATTAGCAGAAACAGTTTTTAACTAACGTATCGAATCACAGAAACTTTATCATGACAAATCTACGTCAAATTAGTAGAGTGGGAGAGCTAGGCTCTCTCCTCTGCGCCACTCTCCTACTCTTAATTTTTTCCGTTTCTTTTACTCAAGCACAAATCGTTTTAGTCGACGATGTATATCGTGTGCACTCGGCTCAAGATGTAACTATTAATACAAGTTATGACACTCAGAACCGCTCAGTTATTGTAACCGTTAATTGTCCTGCTCAAAAAGCAGAACTACGAACAATGAGTGGAAACCTTATCGCTTCAACGGAAGAGCCCAATTCTACTTTCCCCCTTGAGCCTGGAATCTATAAAGTGATCGTTTTCACAAAACTTGGCCGATTTTCGGCGGCAATTCTTGTGCCTTAGACCTACCTAATTACCGAGTACATGTAAAGATTCCTTCTTTGATATGAAGGGATCTTTACATTTTTAAATTACCCAATTGACTCAAAAGCCACTCTTTATGCGCTATATTTCTTTCCTCTATTTGTTTTATAAGTTTTTCTAGCCCAATAGTTTTATCATAGTTTGAATGATGATTCACTAGTTGAATAAACACATTGGCAAATGCCATATAAGCATCCTTGTGATACTTTCCTATTTGCTGATTTTTAACATATGAGAGTAAAGAACGAGCTTTAGTCACATAATTAGTAAGCTCTCTTCCTTCTTGAAGCGCTCTCAAATAAGTCGCTTTCAGTCCAAAAATCCGAACTTCTATTTTGTATGAACTATTTCCGAAACTACGATAAAGTTCAGTAGCTTCTTCCACTTGTCTGTACGCTTCTTGTTTAAAAAGAATACAGATATTTAAAAATCGTAGAATATCTCTTTGCGACTTCTCAACAACCTTATTATTCATCCAATCAGCTCCACTAACCTCTAATTTCCCTAAACGATCATGACATGTGAGATAGTTTTTTATATGTGAGTATGAAACATATTTCATTTTCATTAACCACCCATCAGGCTGAAAGCCCCATTCATAAAGTTGGTGAATACGCTTTATAAAATGAAGGCTATTATCTGCTTGTCGCCTCTTCGCATAGTAACTAATAATTGTTGAATACACTTCTTGTAAACGCTTAGCAGTAAATAGATACTCATGGTTCTTAATTAATTCTTCTAGCTTATACACTTTATCATCTAGCTTTTTCTGTTCTTGAGGAGTTCTTTCTGTATCTCCAGTAGATCTTTCTTCAAAAACTTCATAAAGCCCCTCCCAGACTCTCCAAACAATTCGCTCATCTTCAGAACTTTTTTCTGTATGTTGCTTTAATAGCTTATATACCTCTTGAATCGGTATAAGATAATCAGGAGAAAGCGGTTCACCTTCCTGACTCGGAATGTTCTTTTCCCCCAGAATTTGTTTTCGAATATGTTTGGATACTGCATATATGAGTTTCTCCATCCATACCCATTTATCCAGTAATAATTCAGTGTTATTTTCAGCTAATTCTTTTATTTTACGAGGATAGTAAGTAGAAATGAAAGCTAAACGTTCCCATTCTACTTCATAGACATATTGAAAATAAGCTGCATCTTTTCTCAAGTCTTCCTTTAAACGATTACGGATACGATCCTCAATTAGCTCAAATAAAGTAAGTTCTCCTCTTTCCCTAAAGGTTGTTAATAATAAAATCTCTCGTTTAGTTGCTTCTTCCTCCAATTGAAGATTGACATAGAAACGCTCGACTTTTGAAGCTAGGGTTGTCTCTAAGCTTTTAAATTGTTTCTCAGAGTCTTTCCCTTTCCACTCTTTTTCAGCAAAATGAATTAGTCGCTTGCGTGGCACTCCCTCTATAATTTGCTCTAAAATAAATAATAGTTTCTCCTCAAGTCTTTCTTTAACCCATACTCCAATAAATTTACGAAGTTTAATTTGTTCATTATTAGTTAAGCCATATATCAAACGCCATAAGCGTAAGTTTTGGCTTCTTGCCCACATTTTTATCCTTTCAACAAATGGCACCTCAAGATCAATATAAGCATGTAGTGTATATGTCCCTCTTAACTTTGCATCTTTCCATACTTTAGCTGGAGAAGGAAGAATTGTAGTCCCTTTTTCTCTATTTTTCTGCAAAGTAGAGAATACTTTCTTAAAGTCATTCCACTTCTGTTTTTCACTTTTCGGGCTATGTTTCCATTCTAATCTCAGCCAATTTGCACATCGTCTCATCTCATCATCAGACAGCTCAAGTACATACCGTTTCCAAAGAACCTGATTCGTATGAATCTCCCACTTCTCGACAATTGATGCTAATTGAGCCTTATACTCATCTTGCATGGCTAGGTTGAGGCCTGAAGGAAGCGAAACAGCACATTCCTTTATTACCCCAAGCGAATCATCCAATTTCTTACGATAAGTCTCTCCTGATTCGTTCACCTGCACCATAGGATAAGTAGAATGAAGCTTTTGTAACAATAACAAGATAAAGTCTCTAAACTCTCGCTCCTCTTCATTGCTATCAGCCCAAAGATAAATTTCATCTATATCTACTAATACTTTTTGAGGCTGCTTACCATATACTTGCACTACCTCATTGACTAAAGAATCACTTTGCAGATGATGATAAACCTTACAAAAAAGTATTCTCAACCCTTCATTATCTATTAAGACCATGAAGGATTTTTCTTTATTTTGTTTAAAAAAACTTAGGAACTCTTCTCTTAATCGTATTTTGTAATCCTTACTAACTTGCAAATGATAGCAACTTAGTATTTTGTTAGATAAGTTTTTATGTGCGATTTCTCCTTCTAAATACTTACGTAAACTATTTAGTTCATTGGGGGCATAATCCTTAAACATATCGGTACAACAATAATGAATCCAACTCTGGGCAAACAAATTAGTTCCAAGTTACAACATAGAGTTCTATTTAAGCAAAAAAATCTATCAAGTATTCTATATGAATACTGAATTTATCCGATTTTTTCACCTTTTTTCTATAACTCTACATGTAAGTAATATATTACCCGTCAGATAGTTCCGAAAAAAAACCGTATCAGTTTTTACAACTTCTGAGTTTTTTTCTGTTTTCTCGCCCAAAGAGAAATAAATAAACTTGTACTTGTAAAAAAGATAGCAACTCAATCATGTATGTATCTGCTAATACAATATACAAAAAATGGGCAAATATTCTGACGACAAACGAAAACTTTATCAAGACCTGACAAACGAATTACCAGCAGCTTTCCAATTTGTGTATGACCAAGTTTACTCAACTGCATTATTAAAAACTTCTAAAGACCAAAACCTTGCACATGACTTCACAAACGTAGCTTTAATTATTCTTTATGACTACATTAAGTCTAACAAATTGGAAGCAACAACAGAAAAGGAAATACTTACTTATGTTAAGAGAATATGCTTTAATAAACGAATCGATCACTTTAGAAAGAATAAAAATATTTACCCAATACCAATCGGTTTTGACCCAAGCTCTGAATCGCCAAATGCAGAAGGAATTCTGATAAAAAAAGAGAATTACTGGAAAATTCACATGGCTCTCTCAATACTTGAGAAAGAAGATCCGATCGGATATCGGATTATAGATTTGCGTTTTTTTAAAAATTGGAGATTTGATGAGATCCAAGAAGAGCTTCTGGAACATTACAGCAACAAGCGTAGTGTAATGAATAAGCTGTCTAAGGTTATGAAAAAACTCAGAGAACTATTAAATTGTATATCTTAAAGATATACAAACAATAGTCAAAAGACATGAGTGAAATTGAAAAGTATCTCTTAGATGAGATGACAAAGCAAGAAGCAGAAACCTTTGAAAAGAAATTGGCAGGAAGTCCAAGTTTACAACGTGAATTAGAAGAGCAACGCCAACTTATTGAAGGAATCCAAAGTGTACTATCATTTAAGCATAGAATACTCGATAAACTGAAAAGAAAGACGAGTAATGAAGCCAATCTATCAGATAGTAAATAAAAAAACTCCCCACTAAGTGGGGAGTTTTTCGGTTTTATAGCCCATATACACTTACACTCGTATGTACGTTCGATACATCATAAAGCCTAAAACACTCACAAACAATATAATCAGCACCCACTCATGAGGTTCAGGTGCTGCCCCAATCGAATGTTGAGAAATTTCTTCCATTCGATTGCGGTCATCAATGGCCAAGAAAGATGTATAGTCTGTCAAGAGATTGTATTTCAACCCAAGTGCTGTTACCTCTTTTTTTACGGTAGCATCTTCTCCTACAATTCGGTTGTAATCGGATAATACTCGAATTCGTTCTCGTGCCCAAAGATACTTCAACACTTCATTTCCCTTTTGGGTCTTATAATTGTTGACAGTCAAGTTGTTTGCGAATGCGCCCTCCCCTGTTTCCCCTTTCAGTGCAAAGGTTCCTTTGGGTTCGCCTCGCCACTTCCCAAATACAACGACAGGGCGTTCCGCAAATACATCAGGAATACTTAATGGTTCGACATCATATACATCAAACCCTTGAATATCCAATGTTACATCAGTCAATACAGGACGTTGAATATACTCTCTGAACCAAACTGCTTTTTTCCTTGCTTCTGCTTCATCTGTCGCAACAATCGGCTCCCCCCGCCCCGCATTTGCAACCCCCTCAATCAGGTATCGATTCATATGAGGGCCAATGCCAAATGCAAACATATTTGCATCGCCCAATTTCCTTCTAATCATATCAAAGGCTTCTTTTTCTACCGAAATAAGCCCATCAGTAGCCAATACGACGGTTCGAGAGAGGCCTTTTCGAGTAGGAAGGCTTAGAGCTGTTTCTAAAGCAGGCAATAGTTCTGTTCCTCCCCTCCCATCCTGGTTGTCAATGTACTGAATGGCTGAACTTACATTTCGGGCACTTGCTTTCTTAGAGGTCTTACTAAATAAGCCCATACCTGAAGCAAAGGTCACCACATTAAAACGATCCGAAGGCTTCAAGTTCCCAATCAAATCTCGCATCAATGACTTTGATATTTCTAAAGGAAAGCCATCCATCGAACCTGAGACATCTACAATGAAAGTGTATTCTCTAGGAGGAATCGCTTCTTCTTTCACCTTCTTAGGAGGTTGCATCATCATCAAAAAGAAGTTCTCTTCTTCTCCTTCATACAATAACAAACCTGTATCAATCTTATCTCCAGTAAGTCGATAACGTAAGATGTAATCACGATCCCCCTCGAATTGATCTTTGTTCTTTAGCTTAACAACTGCACGCGATTTATCGCTCCCTCTATAGCGCGCATCAATATCATGAGAAGGGCATTGAAAGGTTTGAATGGGCATACCTGCATGCAGAAATACCTCGACATCAAAGGTATGTGAAACTGCTGCATCTTTATAGCTAGTCTCATGTGTGTACAAATTCTGCGTCCAATCTTCTTTTACGACCCCTGAGCTATCCCCATATCTTGGAGCAACTACCGTCGGATATACAAACTCATACAACCCCTTTTCAGGCACCAATAATTCTGTATACTTCAGTTCAACAATAACGGTATCATCAGGAAGAATATTCGCAACATTCATCTGAAATACATTCGGACGTTGTTGTTCTAAAAGAGATGCGCTCTTCCCTTCTTCTTTGGCTTTCTCGAATTCCTTTTTCGCCTCTTTCTTTTCCTTGATAACAGCCTTGGTCACCTTACCAGCAACTGTCATAGTCATTCCATAGACAGCAGATTTAGTAGAACCAGGAAATACATAAATGGCTTCAATCGGCAGAGAACCTGTATTTACATAAATTTGCTCAACAGTTACGTCTGCAATCACCCCAGAGATATTGACATGTGCTCCTGTATGAATCAAGGGCAAACGAGCCTCTTTGGGATTACCCCCTTTAATGATGAAGTGGGGGGCTTCTGGCTTGGGAGCATCCATATTAGCGGCAAGAAGCTTAGTATAGGATGTGGAAATAAGCCCAATCACACAAAAAAATAGCAGTAAATTGTAACTACGCATATCCAAAATGATTATTAAGTGTGTCAATTATATCACAAAACTTAGTATTGAAAAAGCGAATTGTTTTGTATTCGCTTCTTAATTTTAGTATCATTAGGACTGGCAATTAACTATGCAAATAAACAGATTATTTAGTAAAGTTGTTATACCTTTTTTTACCCCTATTAAAAGGATTGGTTCTTTGCTGTATTCCTACCCCAATAACATGGACATAGCTATTTTACATTTCTTGTAGATATAACCGACTATTTTTCAATATCAAAAGCGCATGAAAACAAAGCTCTTTTTTGTATTCGTACTATTATGGCTGTCTTTCAGTCCAACCTATTCTCAAACAACTCCCGCTTCCTCTCCTATATGGGATGACGAAAAGGTGTTTGGCCAAACAGAGATCCCAGCAAAATGGGCAAATGAATCTGCTGTCATTCTTGCCCAATCGCTCGAGCTGAATTATTTCCGTGAGAAACGAAATGTCATTCAGTATACCGAGAAGTTACGTCGCCGAATAAAACTGTTAGATAAATCGGCCGTTATTTCTTTCTCACAATTCTATATGGCAAACAATGAAGATGTCAAAATCTATATAGAAAAACCCAATGGAAAGCAAATTCGCGTCTCTACAAATGCAGCCGTACGCGTTAAGGGAGAAATCCCTGCATTTTATCAGACTCATTACTCAAATATCTCTTACAAGAAACTTGCAATCCCTTCATTAGAGATAGGAGATATCATCGACTACACCTACACAATTGACGAAACCCGTACGCTCTACAATGATTTCGCCTTTGAGCCTGTTGTACAACGACTTGAAATGCAATATCCTGTCATCAAACAAAGGGTTCAATTTCTCGTCGACAAAGGCTTCTACATCAACTCAAACTCATCTAATGGAGCTCCTGAATTAACCTTATTAGAAGCAGAATTGCCCTCTAAGAAGAGTTATATTCGGCTATTCCAATTGATTGATGATATGCGAGATAAGCAAGAATCAGAGTTGTGGTATTATCCCATGCGTTCGATTCCTGTAATCCGATTTCAGGTGTTCTTTTTGTATAAGGAAGGCTCAGAGGGATTCACTTCCTACTTCATTGGAGATGACCCTGAGAAACCCAACCAAACTTGGCAACCCCTCAGCCTTGTTCGAGCCATGAACTTTGCAATTCGTTCAGAATTCTCCACCAAAACAAAAGAGATTCAGATAAAAGCAAAAAAGACAAGACTATACACTCCTGAAGCAGTTGCCGAATATCTGTATTACGTCCTCAGATATGAGGGTTTAGGTAGGTGGGATGACCAAAGCGGCTTCAATACTAGTTTTGTAGGACATGGATCTTGGTTGTTCCAGAAATTTAAAATCCCTGTTGAGGTCATCATCTATACCCCTAGGTACTCGGGAAATATTGATAACATATTGTTTGCCAGCGAACTCTCGTTAGCACTTCGTATTAAGCTCAATGGGAAGTATCATATCCTATCTGATTTTACCCCCTATTCCAACTTCGGGGATCTTGATCCTTATATGGAAGGAACTAAAGCCTACGTTTTCTCCCCTATTCCTAGTTTGCCCCGTAAGACACCTGATACCCTATATATCAAGCCCTCTACTTACAAAGACAACATGACGGATAGCCATCTCAAAGTGTCTTTTAACAAAACCCTAGACGAAACACAAATCCGACGGAAGGTGATTGAGAAGGGGCATAATAGGATGCGCAACTGGAAGCAGATAGCCTCTTATGCGGAATTCTATCATACAGACCAAGAGAAATATGGAGATCCGAAATTGCCAAAAAAGCCTAGTCATCCAAAGGCCGCCGCTTGGGAGCGTGAAAAACGTTTGTACAGCAAACGCGCCCATCAAAATCGAGAGGAGTGGTTAGAATCATCAGCCCAACAAGACTTCAATTCCAAGCTCATCTCACATGATGATTTCGAACTTATACAAAGTGGCCGATATCATAACAAACCTGAATTGATCTATACTGAATTGTTTACCTTGGAGAGCCTTATAAATAAGGTAGGCGATAATTACATTCTGAATATAGGGGAGCTCATTGGCAACCAAGTAGAAATTCGTAAAGATGCAGAAGAACGGAAATATGATGTACATATGGCCAATGCTCGTTCTTTTAAAAACCATATTGAAATCAGTATACCTAATGGGTACACAGTAGAAGGAATCGAGCGTTTAAACGTATCAATTGAAAACGAAACAGGAGGGTTTGTCGCCACTGCAAGACTACAGGCATCTAAACTGGTTATTGACACCAATAAGATGTACAAGACGCACTTCATTGATAAAGAGCAATGGCCAAAAATGCTCGAATTCCTCAATGTTGCCTATCAATTTTCCCAAGAAAAGGTACTCCTGCACAAAAAATAACCTACCTACCACTCCATAATAACAACTAAAAATGAGACCATTTGCATATTCCCTCATGATATTGGGATATCTCGTATGTATCTTTGGCTGTTCCTCCAAAAACAGCAAATACCAAACCTATCGAGCTCCCTCTCAAGACATCGCATTAGCCGAAGAGCTAACCAAGAAGTATGAGGAGAACTACTACATTGCCAATAGTTCTGTACATGAGATTACGTTCCAAAAGCCAAATCGAGAAGAAGGAATTCAAACAGTGCAAGCTTCGGAAAGAGTCGTTGAAGAGATTGTATCATTGGCTCCTAGTGGCTCTTTTAAGAATGTGATTCCCTATGACGATTTATCAAATGTAAGTCCCCTCATCGTGAAAGATACCTATTCGAAATATAGAAAACCGAGGGTATCACGAAGTTCATATGAACAAGATGGGATTTTCCATTCTGATGCAAAAAGCTACTATTACTCAATTCCTATGTATTACTGGGGAGAAGTGATTAAGTACCAATATATCAAAACCTATACAGATGTAAAGTATATCCTTCCTTTATACTTTCGCTCTTTCTATCCATCTGAGCGCAAAGAGTTCCGCATTACAATCCCTACTTGGCTGGATGCAGAAATAAAAGAGTTCAATTTTGATGAATACACCATTGAGCATACAACAGAGAGCTCCAAAGAGGGGGGGATTACCCACATTTATACCTTGAAAGAAGGAGGAGTATGGAAGCGAGAAAACCATGCACCAGGGGGCTCACATTCAGAACCCCATATTGTTATTATTTGCAAATCTTATGAAGAAGCAGGGCAAAAACAAGCACTTATAGGATCTGTTGATGATTTGTATGGTTGGTACAAAAGCCTCACAAATAAAATCTACAACGATAATGAACGTATCCAAGAATTAGTCACAGAACTAACTCAAGATAAAACCAATGATCTTGATAAGATTGAAGCAATCTACTATTGGGTGCAAGATAACATACGTTATATTGCATTCGAGGATGGAATTGCAGGCTATAAGCCTGAAGCCTGCCAGGCTGTATTGAAGAAAAGATTTGGGGATTGTAAAGGTATGGCAAATCTCGTTAAGCAGATGTTGGTGCTTGCAGGCTTTGATGCACGCCTTACATGGATTGGAACCAGGCGACTCGCATACGATTACTCGACTCCTTCCATTATTGTAGATAACCATATGATTTGCACCCTGATTCTTGATGGAAAAAAATACTTCTTAGATCCAACAGAAGAATATATTCCCTTTGGAGAGAATGCTTTTCGGATACAAGGGCGCCAAGTATTAATAGAAGATGGAGAGAACTTTATATTGGATAGAGTACCCACGAATGATTATAAAAACAATGAGATTGCCCATCATATAACCATGGAAATTGCTGGCAATAAGCTAAAAGGAGAAGGACAATATGTATATTTGGGAGAAGGCAAACTTAACTTCTTAGTCGGCTACAATAGCCTAAGAACGGATAGACAAGAGGAAGCGCTAGAAAACTACATATCAGATCAAGAAAAGAATATGCAAGTAAGCAAGATTGAAACCTCAGATTTATCCAATAGAACTGCTCCCGTACATGTTAAATATCAGTTTGAAACTGCAAATCAAATTCTAGAGGTTGGGGATGAATTATACATAACAATGGACTTTGAACAGGAATTAAAGCATTATGATTTTGATTCCGATAGAGAAAAAGACTTTTTATTTGATTATAAATCATATCAGGTCTCTGAATATGAACTACTTATTCCATCAGGATACAAAGTCATACATTTGCCCAAGACACTTCGTATTGATGAGCCCTCTTATTTGTTTACCATAGAATTAACCCAACAAGGAAAGCGAATTCTTTACAAAAAGGAACTCGCCATCAAAGAGGGAATCATTAAGAAGAATGATTTCTCCCAATGGAATGCAAGCATTAAGAAACTACGTGCTGCCTACAACGATTGTGTTGTATTAAAAAAGCAGTAATTATGAGATACGCCATAACTCTTATGTTAATTGTTTGGGGCTTTATAAGCTTTGGACAAGACAGAATCACAGGCAGGAACTTTGCAACTCGTTCTGAGGTAATAGCGCAGAACGGTATGGCTGCAACCAGCCAACCTCTAGCTACCCAAATCGCCCTTGATATCCTGAAGGAAGGCGGAACAGCAGTTGATGCAGCTATAGCAGCCAATGCCGCATTGGGGCTTATGGAACCCACAGGCTGCGGAATGGGAGGTGATTTATTTGCCATTATTTGGGATGCCAAAACACAAAAGTTGTATGGTCTGAATGCCAGTGGGCGCTCGCCCCAATCCCTAACCCTCAAGCATTTTCAGGAAAAGGGCTTGACGAGTATTCCCCCTTATGGGCCTTTACCTGTTTCTGTGCCAGGTTGTGTGGATGGATGGTTTGAAATGCATGAGAAATTCGGGAAGCTCTCCATGAAGAAAATATTGGCTCCTACTATTCAATATGCACGAGAAGGATTCCCTGTATCTGAATTGATTGCCTATTACCTTCAAAGAAGTGGTAAAATTCTTTCTAAATGGCCGAACTTTAAAGAAACCTATATGCCCAATGGAAAGATGCCAGCAAAAGGAGAAATATTCAAGAATCCCGATTTGGCCAATACTTTAGAGAAACTTGCCAAAGGGGGGCGAGACGAATTCTATAAGGGATCAATTGCCAAAACCATTGCCCAATATATCCAAGATCAAGGCGGATTTTTATCTTATGAAGATCTCGCAAACCATACATCTGAATGGGTAGAGCCTGTTTCTAGCAACTATCGAGGATATGACGTATGGGAACTTCCTCCAAATGGGCAGGGAATCGCGGCTCTCCAAATCCTAAACATCCTAGAAGGATATGACCTAAAAAGTATGGGGTTTGGCTCTGCCGAATATATTCATACTTTCACCGAAGCCAAGAAGTTGGCATTTGAGGATAGAGCAAAGTTCTATTCAGACCCTGCATTCAATGAGCTTCCTATCTCAGAGCTTATCTCCAAGCAATATGCCAAAGAACGCAGTAAGCTCATCAATCCCAATCGCGCTTCTCGTCAATTAGATGCTGGCGAATTGGAAACAGGAAATACAATCTATATGACCGTTGCAGATGCCCAAGGCAATATGGTTTCCCTCATTCAAAGCAATTATAGAGGAATGGGTTCAGGTATGACACCTTACGGACTAGGGTTTGTTCTGCAAGATCGAGGGCAATTATTTGCCTTAGAAGAAGGCCACTTAAATATATATGAACCAGGAAAACGTCCTTTTCATACCATCATTCCCGCCTTTGTAACCAAAGACGGAACCCCTTATATGAGTTTTGGGGTAATGGGAGGCGCAATGCAGCCCCAAGGTCATGCCCAGATTATCATCAATATGATCGACTTTGGAATGAACTTGCAAGAAGCAGGAGATGCACCACGTATTCGCCATGGAGGCTCTTCTCAACCCACAGGTAGTAAAATGACAGATGGGGGTATCCTCTATTTAGAATCTGGTATCCCATATGAAAGCATACGCGAATTAACGCGCATGGGGCATAAGGTCAGCTTCAGTGTAGGTGGATTCGGTGGCTACCAAGCGATTATGTACGACTCCCTTAATAAGGTATATTTCGGTGCCTCGGAGTCTCGAAAGGATGGTCAAGCAGCTGGTTACTAGATAGGTCGAGGTTGCCATTCTTGCTTGAGAAGCACCTGCACTTCTTTATATCCTGCTGATCGAATCACCTCAGCAGCACGTTCAAATTCTCCTGTAATCTCTCGTGGGTGATGCGAATCGGAGTTAAGCATGATGGGAATTCCCATTTGCTTAGCTTCGATGAGTATCCAACGACTTGGATATGTCTCAAGTACGCGTTTCTTATATAAACCTCGGGTATTTACCTCCATAATGACACCCTTAGCCGCAATCTCTTCAAGGGTTTGCATAACAGCCTTGCGATACCAATCTGCATCTTCTGAAAATAGAGAGCGATTCTGGATTTTAATCTTGTCCAAATGCCCTACGACATCAGGACAATCTTCCACAACCATTTCGCGGGTCAACGCATAATAACGTTCGAGAGCCGCTTGAAGATCATTCTTAAAGATTCGTTGAAGCCCATCCTTAAAAATCGAGTGTAACCCATCTATTTCCCAAGGAGTTCCATCATCAAAAGCATCAATAAAGTGGATCGAGCCAATGTGATAGTCTAGACCTGCTTCTTTAATATAATCCGTGCTAGGCCCAATAATATTAGGGATATAATCGACCTCTAGTCCACAATATATTTCAATCTGTTCCTTCCATTGCTCTTGAATCTTACGCACCCCTGCCACATACTCAGCAAGGCGATCCAATTTCATGCACCATTTACATGGAAAAGGAACAGGAGCATGGGAAGAATAGCCGTATGCTAGCATTTTTTGTTTCGCTGCTGCTTCTACATATAGGTGCATATCATCGCTCCCATCACAATAATTTGTATGACTATGGTAGTTCGTCCACATAAATGCCTCTTATTTTTACAGGTAAAATTGCCCTTTTTCCCTTCGAAACCCTAATAGATTCTTAACATTTCCTATCGATCGTCTGGTCTCCTCCACTCATGTGCTTACCCTTTGAGGAATCCACTCAGACTCGTCAAGTAGTTTTTGTCCAGAAAAGCTTGGGTGGGGAGGCTTCCTATTAGCCATACATTCCCCTGCTTATACCAATGTTTGCTGAAATTTGGTATTATATTGAATCCTGTTTGTGGCAATACCCAGCTGTGAATAGCTACGGTCAACACTGTTTGTGCCAATACCTCTATCCATGAAATAGAGTGTCGCTTGTATAATAACAATTACTTTAAAGGATTACTCGCTTTCACTTACGTTAAGGCATAAAAAAACAGGCGCGTGTCCCTTAATTCACGCGCCTGTGTAGTTTCTTCTGAAAAGTAAGAATATATACTATCTTTCATCATACACATCCACATCGGGATGCTTAGATACATCAAATTTAAACGTGCCACTAGAGTAGCCACTATTTGTTTTGATGTTAGTTAATTCATACGTAGTTGTCGTCTGACGACGATCCTTAGTTACTCCTTTCACAGGAAGCTTACTTGACTTACTAATCCAAACAGTCGCTTGATTGTATTCGAATGCAGGATCAGAGATTGTCATGTAAATCTTGTGAGCTTCAACTCCATTCACCGTCTCTGTACCGTCGTAACGAGTTTTTGCAGAGTTGGTTTCAAGAAGCTTAAACAATGCATCGATATTCATGGCTTCTTCAGGATCATACTCATAGATATTTACCTCCTGATCGTTCTTCATATAAACCCAGATAGACTCTCCGTCACAGTAGTACTCTTCAGCACCCAATGCAATTTTGTATTGGCCTTTTTTGTACTTGAAACTGCCCTTCTTGACTATCGGAGCTTTTGTTCTGTGTGCTATATTTCTAACCTCAAACTTGAATGAAGCAGAAATATCCTGCAAGGACGCTAATTTGGCTTTTGCTGATTTGAGTATTGCGTTTGCATCTTGAGCATAAGTAAACTGAATACAAAAAACAACAAGCAATAATGATAGAATAATTCGTACCTTTTTCATAATCCCTTAACTAAATGTTTCCTATAAGTCTCTCAAATATTGTTCCAATTCACTGTCTGTGTAGACGAGCACTTCACGTGCTTTGCTGCCAGAGTGAGGGCCAACAATTCCTGCCCGCTCTAGTTGATCAATAATCCTTCCAGCACGGTTATATCCTAGCTTTAATTTCCTTTGAATAAGTGAAGCAGATCCCTGCTGATGCTTCACAACAAGGCGAGCTGCCTCCTCAAATAGGTCATCTTTCTCAAAATCTTCCTTATCGTCTTTATCATCCTTATCAGAAGGCAATTCTGGGAGGAAATAAGGCTCGGGAAATCCTTGTTGTTGAGAGATAAATTCAACGAGCTCCTCCACCTCTGGTGTATCAATAAAAGCATTCTGAAGTCGAATAATTTCTTGACCTGTATACATTAGCATATCTCCCCGTCCTATTAATTGGTCAGCTCCATTGCTATCGAGGATCGTTCGGGAATCTACTTTAGAGATAACGCGGTATGAAATTCGAGCAGGAAAATTCGCTTTAATGATACCCGTAATGACATTCACAGAAGGTCTTTGCGTTGCAACAATTAGGTGAATTCCGACTGCTCGCGCTAACTGTGCCAATCGTGCAATTGGAAGCTCCACTTCTTTTCCTGCAATCATCATCATATCTGCTAACTCATCTATAATCAATACGATATAAGGCAAGTATCGATGCCCCTTACGAGGATTGAGTTTTCTGCTGATGAATTTATTATTATACTCCCGTAAGTTTCGAACCTTCGCTTTTTTCAAGAAGTCATAACGCATGTCCATTTCCATACACAAACTATTGAGTACCCGAATGGCATCAGTTGTTTCGGTAATGACAGGCTCCTCTTGATCGGGCAATTGAGCCATGAAATGGTAAGTCAATGCTTGGTATAAATTCAGTTCAACCTTCTTCGGGTCAATCATCACGAACTTAACTTGCGCAGGATGTTTCTTAAAGAGGAGGGAAGAAATCATTGTATTAATCCCTACCGATTTACCTTGGCCAGTAGCTCCTGCAATAAGCAAGTGCGGCATTTTATTCAAGTCCCCAACATATACCTCGTTCGAAATTGTACGCCCTAATGCAATCGGGAGTTCGGCCTCCGCATTTTGGAATTTCTCAGTTGAGATAACCCCTTTAAGGGAGACGGTTTCACGGCGTGAATTCGGGATCTCAATACCAATTGTACCCTTACCAGGCATAGGAGCAATAATTCGAATTCCGAGAGCCGCTAGACTTAGCGCAATATCATCTTCTAGGTTTCGGATTTTAGAGATTCGAACTCCTGGAGCAGGTACGATCTCATAGAGGGTAACAGTCGGCCCAATCGTTGCCCAGATACTCTGAATACCAATTCCATAATCGTTGAGCGTCTTAACGATTTTATTCTTATTCATCGCCAGCTCCTCCTTATTCACCTCTCTATTGCGACCCGACTCATAGGTTTTTAAGATTTCCAATGGAGGATAACGATAACGCGAAAGATCCTTGAGAGGATCATAGTCTTCCCAATCTCCCACATCTTCAAGGTCAATTTTTTGGTCTTCCTTAGGAATAACCTTCTCAAACTTATTATCACCTACCTCATGAATATTGTCTTCTCCCTCTTTTTTCTCCAAAGGAATTTTCAGTTGAACGGGATTCGGCTTAGCATTGACCACCTTCTCCTCAACAGATTCTCGAATCACAAATTCTACCTCTCCTTCTTTCTTTTCCTTGTCTGAAGCTTTCTCTTTCTTAGTTGGAGGGTCTAAGTTGAGATTCACCACATTCTCAGGACTTTCTTTATTCGTTGAGTCTTTTGAGCTTTCCTCTCCAGACTTAGCTGTAGTTTCCGTTTTTTTCTTTCGAGTAGTTCGTTTCTTAGGCTCTGTTGTATCCTCTTCCTCCTCATCTTGTTTGAATAGGCCAAACAGAAACCCATTGATCAATCCTATAAAAGAAGATATTGGTCCTTGCTTCTTCTTTTCCCCTTTACTTTTACTTCCAACCCTACTAAGACTCTCTACCAATCGGGAAGCCCGAACCTCCATATTGAAGTTCAAGACCACGAATATCAATACCGCAAACAAAATCACGAATGCCATTCCTAATTTCCCAATATATGCAAAGAACCATAGGTTAATATAGTTACCGAAACCTCCCCCTAAGTCAGGATTATCTGTCTCAGTAAGTAGCACGAAATAAGAAAGGAATACTGATCCCCAAAGCACAACAAATAATACATATTTGAATGCTGCTTTGATATAACTATAGAAGTTATCTTCTAACCACGCAATCCCTACCCCTGCCGTATAGAGAGGGATAATCAATGCAAATATCCCGAATCCTCGTCGAATTAGGAGTTCGGACAGAGAGGCTCCCACAAATCCTAACCAATTCCGAGCATTGGCAGGATTCTGAACCCCTGGTTCAATAACAGACTGATCAATATTACCTGTATAGAAATAGGAAATACAGGCCAATAGGGTAAGGATACTGAAAAGTACCAGTAATAGTGAGCTTACTTTTCTTATACGTTCCTTAAACTCAGGATCTTTTCTTAGTCGATTAAATTCCGACCAAGTATCATAAAGACTGGGACTCCCTCCTGTTGGCTTTCTCCCTTTTGTTGTCTTACGCTTCGCCACGAATGCTTTCTCTTTTGAATAAATTACGCTGCAATTATTTGCAGTATTCACAAATATACTAATATACTTGGACAATCGCACCACGAAAGCCAAGCATTCATGCTTAGGTATATACACAAAAAGCCTCCCTATGATAGGGAGGCTTTTACAATAAAAATATACAATAACTATGTGTCTCTTATTGGAGGATAATCTTTTCGTTGATGGTACCTTTCTCCAATTCGATGCTAAGGATATAAATCCCTTGGGCAAGCCCTTCCAAATCGAATGAAGTGTTTACATCTCCCATAGATTGTCCCATATTCTGAAGCTTAACCGTCTTTCCATAGATATCTGTGATACGGATGTCTACATCTTGACGCTCAAACAAGGTGAAATCAACGAACAAGGTTCCTGTATTTGGATTTGGATATACACTCACATCATTGATCACATCTAATAAATCATCAATACTTTGTGGTTCACACATAAGATCAATAGAAGCAGAAGTAGCGCTACAACCTGTCATAGGATCTGTAACCTCAATTGTATAAGAGCCATTCAACATAGCAACATGGTTAAAGGAATTGGCACCAGGAACGGGGGTTCCATCCACATACCATTGATAGTCCACTCCTGTTGCAGTCGTAGATAGGTCACAATTGTTTGCAGCAATCGTTGGGACAGCAATAGAATTTACTTCAACACGTACTACATCTGAGGAAGCCGCTCGGCAAAAATTATCCGCATCAATCGCAACTACTGTATACTCTCCAGCATCAAAGGCTATAAATGTCTGCTCGTTTGCTCCTACAATAGGTACATCGTCTAATCTCCATTCGAGAGAGTCTGTACTTGTCGTAACCAGAATTACAGAGTCCCCTTCACAAATTACGGAGTCTCCCGTAACAACAATCTCAGGAACATCAGGTAGTGCATCTACTACGATTGTATCTGAACACGTAAGTGTATCAATCGCTCTAGCAAGATCCAAGGTAAGCGTTAGTCCATCTTGGCTAATGGTTGTTGAGCCTGTAAAAGGAATCGCGAATGTAATCGAAGCGCCTGATCCATTTGAATTGGTGGCACATCCATCATCTGCATTGATTGGAGGAGTATCTTCATCCCACAATTGGAATTCATATACGCCAGGCTCCAATACAAGAGGTCCTATCCCTGTACTAATCGGAGTAGCAGGCCCATCATCAAGGGTACTTCCAGAAGTATTCGCCAATTCATTGCCGTTCGGGTCAAAGAAAATCCAGTACAAGTCTGGGCCACCACCACCAAGTCCATCTGTACAATTATAGGCATCAATGAAAATATTATTCAACACCCAGCCTGTTGTGTCTATAGTAATCATAGATTCAAACACATATGTACCTGGGTTTGTGTATGTATGCGTAGGAGGGTTGGGGTCAATGGAAGTAGTTCCATCTCCATAATCCCAAAAATAATCGATACCATCAACCACAGAAGCAGTTGAATCGAACGCATTAGTCACCTCTAAGGTAGTAGGCTGGCAATTTTGATCGACGAGAAGCTCATAGCAATCTCCTACGATTGGACAAGGTGTAACAAGAAGTGGCACAACGAAAGGAACCGTCTGGTCTCCTACAATCGCTACATTCGCTGTAACAATTACCGTTACAGAGTAAACCCCTGGGATATTAGTTGAACCTGTAATAGTCACACAACCCAATGTATCAGGGCTTGGGTTATTAGGAGACACATCATAGAAACATCCATTAGAATCAAGGTTACATTCCCATGTAAATCCATTTGGAAGTCCTACGATATCCTCAATGATAAAGTGATTAAAAGGAATCGAGCCTATTCCTGGCACAACCGTATCACGAGGAAGATAGAAGGTGATTGTCACGTCATAAGGCGTACAGCCCTGTGCGGTCGCCAATGTATCAGGATATACACCTGCTACAGGAGGAACCCCAGGATCGGGTACACACTGCGCAAAACTGGCAGATGAACCCATGAATAAAACAAAAAGGGTGAGTAAAGATAGTTGAAGTATCTGTTTCATGAATAAATCTTGTTTACAACATACGTGGCATATCTCAAAGCTGTATATGCCTGAAATCAAGGTATTAATAGCAACCGCAAAGGTAATAATTTGCGTATAAATATTTGAACGATTGGGAGAAGGCAATATGAATAAATAATAACCATTAGCAAACTTCGCCTATCGTATTTCCCCACTTGTCGTGTTAAATTTTCCAAGACAGGAGAAATTGAAATCATCCTATACCTGTTTCGAATAAGTATATAAAGAAACCGCCTTACAAATCATAAAGCGGTTTCTTTGAGAAATGCCAGATTAGTATAGGATAATCTTTTGGCTGACACTTCCTTCTTCTGTTTCGAGGGTCAAGATATAAATCCCTGCATTCCATTCCTCAACAGAGATTTCATGATTCACCTGCCCCACTTTCTGACCCAAATCATGGAGGTATGTGGTGCGGCCATACATATCTTGTATTCGAATTTTGAGGGCATTAGAACGAACCAAAGAAACATCTACAAAGAGTTGGTTATGAGCGGGATTAGGGTAGATATTCAATGCTTCTAAGATATCAAGTTCGTCTTCAATGCTAACAAATGGAAACGCAATTTCGGATGATTCGGTACAACCTGTAAAGGGATTTTCTACTACGATTGTATACACTCCTGGATCACCTCCTGTATCATGGCAAGGATTGTTTGAACCAGGGATTAACGTCCCATCTACGTACCATTGATACACATAAGGGCCTGATATATTGGCGCATATAAGGTCATTTGAGATTGTGAAGGTAGGCTCTGGAATTTCCTCTTGAGTCAAGAAGATAGAAGCCGATTGTCTGATGCAATTGGTGTTTCGGTTAATGGCCAATGCCCAATACTCTCCTGCTTCATATGCTTGGAGGATCTCACCTGTTTCATCAAATATAGGTGCTCCATCAAACCACCATTGAATCGAATCATCACTTGTTGTAATCAGCGTAACCGAATCTCCAATACAGAAAGCCGTATCTCCCAAGGTTACGATAATGGGCACATCTGGAAGTGGGTCGATAATAAGCTCATTAGAACAAGTCAAGGTATCGACAGGGTGCGAGATAGAGAAGGTAACCGTTAGGCCATCTTGTGTTACAGTCATAGGCCCCGAAGGCGTTCCAGGTAAAATTGTAAAGAACACAGATGCGCCTGCATCATTGGCTGCCGTAGCACAACCATCATCTCCTGTGAAAGGATCATCGCTATCATCATCCCATAATTGAAACTCGTAAGTTCCCAATTCGAGGGGCATCAATGAAATCCCTGTCACCGTTACAGGCGCTGTTGCATCATTGATTGGGCTGCCTTGTGTATTGAGCAACTCTGTTCCATCTGGAGCAAACAACTTCCAATACAAGTCCCCTCCACTGAGAATACCATCATCACAATTGAAGGCGTCCACAACGGCTCCTGTCAGGAAGAAGCCAGACGTATCAATGACAATTGTTGAAGTAAAATCATAGATTCCAGCATCTGTATAAGTATGGGTAGGAGGAATAGGGTTAATGGAAGTAAAGCCATCTCCATAGTCCCAATGGTAGCTGATACCCGAATCTTGAAGGGCATACACATTACTAACCGCCAAATCTGCGGGTTCACAATTTGACGAAAGGTTCAGTTCGTAACAATCGCCAGAAATGACACAGGGTTTCACAACCACCGTACCTACACTGGCTCCCTCAAAGCTTCCAAAAGTAGGAATCGTAACCGTCACACACATAGAGAAGTTGAAGGATGCAGGGATATTATTGGTATTTCCAAAGATACGAACACATCCAAAGGTATCCCCTACAGCAGGTGTTACATCATAGAAACAATCAGGATTACTACATTCCCAGCTAAAGCCAGGAGGTAGACCTTTGATGCTATCAATGGTATAACTTTCAAAAGGGATTAACCCAAAAGGAGCAAAATTAGTATCAGGTGGGAAATAGAAGTTGAAGAAGGTATCTACAAAAGAACAGCCTTCAACGACCAATTCATCAGGTTGTAAATCTGTGATTGTTGCCAAGTTTGAATCTGGCACACATTGCGCTTGTGTGAGTTGTGGGCAAAGGCATAGCCATAAGGCAAGGCATAGCCCTCCCATTAGTTGGGTGCGTAAAAATGTCTTCATTCGTCCAAGTCAGTTTATCAAAAAATTCGAATCTATATAAAGTCTATTGTCAGTATTGGCGATAAAGCTAGGAATCATCCTACTAGGATTCAACCTTTTATCTAATTTATTCCTTATCTAGAATAGCTTTTCTTATGTATATTTACCCAAAACCCTCATAACACAGAACGATCACCTATGAAAAAGTATTTACTCATTTGTCTTTGCTTTACTTATGCCTATTCCTTCGCTCAATTTGTTATTCCCAATCCCATTGTAGGGGGTATGACAGAAAGCTCGGCTCGAATCTATGTCAGAACCATACAGCCAGAAAGCTTTACCCTCGAACTCTCAACTGACCCCAACTTTGGATCAGGTTCTATCATTAGCCTCCCTGATAGCACTATAAATGCCGAATACCGCAGACGTATTGTAGACGTAAGCGATTTAATGTCCGAAACACGCTACTATTATCGATTCCGATTCGGCAATACAGTAGATGCCATTCAAGGGAGTTTTAAGACGTTCCCAGTAGAAGGTCAGAAAGGATACTACAAAATTGTGGTAGGCTCCTGTAACTACTTTCAGAATGCCCCTTTATTCAGCAGTATCCAAGCGTTTGAGCCTGATTTGTTTTTACATTTGGGCGATTGGAATTGGCCCCCTTCTCAATTTGGAAATGATATGGCATTGTATCCTGATGTAATGGCAAATTCCTTTGCAGCTCGATACGCAGATGAAAATATGCGTGAATATGTCCAGCCCTATACACCTGTAGATTATATTTATGATGACGACTATTCCTTCAATGATAGCGAAGGCTGGACCTACCCCAATCATTATGTAGAGGTTGACTCCGCAGGAAATGTCACCAATTTTTTCGAAACTGTCCAAATGCCTGAAGGGATACGAGAAGGAGCCATTCAAGGCTATTTCGATAATTTCCCAGGCTATCAACAAGTAGACACATCAGGAATTCATCATAAGTTTATGCTAGGAAATGTAGAAATATTCATGCTTGATGAACGTAATTCTCGAACTCCTAGACATGACGCTTTTGTCTATAGCCCTACATCAGGGCTTTGGGCATACCAACCCCCTCCTGGCCATACGATGTTAGGCCCTATGCAACGCGATTGGCTATTAGATGAACTTCAGAATTCGGATGCAGACTGGAAAATCATTGGAAGCGGCGTAGTCTTCAATCAAGGTTATGATGCCATCTTATCGGTATCAATGTTGATTCAGGAATTACCTGTCAGCCTAGCAGGTGTAGAAGGCAGTGGTGGAACTCTCGCTTCGAATATGGCCTATAATTGGGTCGGATATCCAGAAGATCAAAACCCGTTGTTAGAGCTTTACCAAAGTGGTGGCGTCCGAGATTTGGTCATTACCTCAGGAGATTCCCATAGTTCTGTAATAGATGACGGAACCAATGCGGGTATACCAGAACTCAATGCGAGCGGCCTAGCCTCTAATGATGAAGGCTACCTCAACTACTATATCGATTCTGTAGGGCAATTCCTTGGATTTGATCCTGTGAGCGAAATCTTGTGGAATGGAGGAGGAAATGGTGTAGACAATACCAACTTTAGTGATACCTATGGTACCATCGAAATATTTGGAGATGATTCCTTGAGAATGTGTGTCATTGATGAGCTGGATCAAACACTGGGCTGTATCACCCTTACGCACTCTTCGAAAGTAACTGATATTGAATCCCATATTTATCCTGGCAACTTATTTCTACAAGCCTTATACCCCAATCCTGCTAAAGACCAACTCAAGGTCATGTTAGACCCTACCTACCGAATCACACCTTCTGATTACCTAACCCTCAAAAATCTTTCAGGTGCATTGGTGTATGAGGCAAAGGCCTCCGATTTTCAAGAAAACCAACTCGTAATTCCCCTAAATACATTTGCTGAAGGAGTTTACCTTTTAAACTATTATGGAGAACGTGGGGTCGAAAGTCGGAAGATTGTGGTACAAAAGTTCTAAGGAAATACAGTTTGATCTTAACAAAAGATTGGGCTTGTTTGTATAGCCTTATAAGTAAGCGTTATTCGCATAAGGAAATCATTGCATGAAGAAGTTCAATATCCCTGAGCATTATAGAAGCCCTATCATTTCGGTGGTGAAGAATGCACGCCGAGACAATGACAAGCGCAAACAGGATTTCAGTCCGAGCACCCTCGATTTCGGCCCTGTTCGGTTTTTAATCGCCAGGCACTTTGGGTTTTGCTATGGTGTAGAAAATGCCATTGACATTTGCTACCGTGCCATAGCCGAAAACCCAAACAAACGGCTATTTCTCCTCAGTGAGATGATACATAATCCTGCGGTCAATGCCGATTTACAGGAAAGAGGCATTCAGTTTATCATGAAAACCAATGGTACTCAGTTGATTCCTTGGGAAGAAATCACAGCTGAGGATATTGTCATTGTCCCTGCATTCGGAACAACAGTCGAAATCATGGAACTCCTCAAAACGCGGGGTATTCAAACGATTAGCTATGATACCACTTGTCCATTCGTTAAGAAGGTATGGAACCGCGCCAACTCCTTAGGGAAGAAGGACTATACAATCGTGGTGCATGGCAAACCCAATCATGAGGAAACCCGCGCAACCTTCTCCCATAGTAAGGAGAAATCGCCTACGGTCGTGCTTAAGAATATGAAGGAGGCACATACCTTGGTCAAAATTATCAAGGGGGAAATTCCTTATGAGGATTTCTTTAGGCTATTTGCAAATCGATACTCGGAAGGATTCGATCCTAGCCGTGATCTTCAACGCATAGGAGTCGTAAACCAAACGACTATGTTGGCAACCGAAACCCAAGCCATAGCCGAGTATATCCGTGAGGGGATCATTGCTCGATATGGCATAGAAAACATCCAACAGCACTTTGCAGATACGCGAGATACGCTTTGCTATGCAACGAATGACAACCAAAATGCGACCTATGGCTTATTGAAGAAGGATGCGGATTTGGCAATTGTAGTAGGAGGCTATAATAGTTCGAACACATCCCATATAGTTGAATTATGCGAGGAGAAACTTCCCACTTACTTTATCTCATCCGCCAATAAGATTCTGTCTTCGTCTCTTATTAGCCACTTTGATTACCATAATTCCAAAGAATTGGTCACGGAGAATTTCCTATCGGACAAACAGCCGCTTACGATCATCCTCACAAGTGGGGCATCTTGCCCTGATGCATTGGTAGATCAAGTTCTTCAGCGCATCTTGTCCTTCTATCCCAATACCCGAAGCATAGAGGAGGTATTGGCTCCCTTTCGGAATTAATTCTCTCTAAAGTATGATAAGTAAACGCCCCATCGGAAATGAGATTTCTGATGGGGCGTTTCAGCTAAGAGCAGCTAGGCATATGTCTCAAAAAACCGAGTCGGATCCCATCCCGTCGGCGCGGGATTAAGGAAGACACGAGTTTTGTCCTATCCCGTCGGCGTGGGATCAAGGAAGACACGAGTTTTGTCCTATCCCGTCGGCGTGGGATCAAGGAAGACACGAGTTTTGTCCCATCCCGTCGGCGTGGGGATTAAGGAAGAAACGAGTTTTGTCTCATCCTGTCGGCGCGGGGTCAGGGGAAGACACGAGTTTTGTTCCATCTCGTCGGCGCGGGATCAAGGAAGACACGAGTTTTGTCCTATCTCCTCGGCGCGGGATCAAGGAAGACACGAGTTTTGTCCTATCCCGTCGGCGCGGGATCAAGGAAGACACGAGTTTTGTCCCATCCCGTCGGCGCGGGATCAAGGAAGACACGATTCATTCACTTAAAACAAGACATGTCGCGCGCTCTCTCGTCCTAGAAAAAGGGAGATTGGGAAATCCAACCCTATTAAGGTTGAAACCATCTTTAGAAAACGCCCATCTGTCTTCAAAAGAATCAGGAAAATTCATCTGAAATATTGACCAAAAGGAATAAGCCTAAATCTTTATCATAGGTTACATACTTGCTCTTCTCACAACAACACATTACATTTAGCTAAATCTAAAACCAAACGCTATGGCTTTTCATGATGAAATAAGAAAAGAGATTGAGGCAGGAAGATTAAAGAAAAGGTTTACGGTACAAGACTTATTTAACTTGCCTCAATCCGAAACAGGAAGATATATCATTGGGAACAAAACCTATGCAGATAATACCCTGCGCACTATAACATGGAATCATAGTGTTTCAGAAGATTACAAAACAATGGGGAACTTCGTAAAAAAGGGGCGAGAACCGAAATTCTATCGATTTGAAGGAGGGTACTTTGAATTAATCCCTTACAGATAGTGAATTAAGTTCTTCATTTAAGGGTAAAGAGGCACAATATGATTGCATCAAGGTCTTATTAAGCTTTGTAGCCACCCCAAACCATAACAAAAGCTTCCAAGCAAATACTTGGAAGCTTTTGTTTAGGCTCAATACGCTCTCTCTAAGGCATTATTGCTTCATGACTCGAATGACCTCCTTGCGGCCATCCTCATCCGTGATATTGAGCAGGTATATACCTGTTGGGTAGGCATCAAGCTGGATGTCCACTTCTGATACCCCCAGCCTTACATCAATTGCTTGGAGCCTTTGTCCCCACACATTCAGCACCTCTATGGTAAGGTCTTGGTCAATGATACCTTCCTTAGGATGCACAATTAGCTTATCATTTGTGGGGTTCGGATATACCCCAAAGCGCGGGTTCGCATCCTCCAATAAGTCATTCTCAATACTCAAAGGATTTTCGACTACAAGGAATTGTGCCATCATACCTGCATCCTCATGGAAAAGGTTATGGCAATGATACATATACGGAACCACATCATCTGCAAAATCCTCAAATATGGCAATAAACCGAATACTATCCCCTGGCGTCACAAGAATCACATCTTTTCGTCCGCGAAGATGCGGTGGAATTGGAAGTCCATTCAAGTAAATGATATGGAATTGAACGTCATGAATATGGAAAGGATGTGCAATATCGGTTACATTCACAATCTCCCATATCTCAGTATCCCCTAATAAGATAGTATCATTCATATGATCCATACTGAATAGCATAGAGTTAATCGCAAAGAAGCCATTCGCATCTGTATCGAAATACTTCGTTCTGACACGGTCTGCATCAGCAGGATCAGGAGCCTCAATTGTATTCAGGTTAGGGGAAAGCATTGTAACAGGATTGGCGGTTGGAGGCCTTACTCTAAATTGTATAAGACTAAAGTCGTTCCCGTCCAAAGGAGTTGGGGGGCCACCTGGTGATCCAGGGCCTCCCGAAATACCATTACCTAACTCTGAGTTATTACATGTTCCCAGAAAATTAAGGTTGGAACTACCTGAGAAATCAATCACTACTTCCGCTCTTTCCCCAGGAGCCAAACGCATACGGGTAATCGGAATCGGTTGTTCGAGTAATCCTCCATCTGAAGCGATCTGGAAGGCAGGTAATCCAGGCGGAGGCACAAAGTTGAATACCCGCTGATTTGCTGCATTCAGCATTCGGAAACGTACCATCTGGGCAGGAACCTCCAAATAGGGGTTGAACGTACCATTCACCATCACCGAATCACTCAGGTTCTCAAATACCAATTGATTGTTCTCATCAAAGCTTTTGTCCTGTATAATCAATGGAAAATCATCCACTCCATACGTTCGAGGGAGAGAGAGCGAAGCCTCATTCTCGTCTCTAACGATAATCATTCCTGCAGCCCCATGATATACCTGAAAGGCCGTTTTATGGTGCAAATGAGGATGGTACCAGAAAGTAGTCGCTTCATCTAATACCGTAAAATCAGGCGACCACGTATCTCCAGGGAAAATCTTTGTGTGAGGCCCCCCATCATCCATAGCCGAAACGTGCATACCATGCCAATGCATCGTACTGGTATCAGGCAGGTTATTGGTGACATTGAGGGTGATGAAGTCGCCCGAATTGAAAATCATCGTTGGCCCAAGATAATCTTGGTTAATTCCGTAGGTTTCTGTAGGGGTTCCTGCACGAAACTGCATCGTGGAAGGAGCCATGTTCAAATCAAAGACTGTACCCGATAAGGTATCAGGAATAAATAATGGATTTTGGTTTTGCCCATTGGCAAAGGATGTGCACATCGCCAGTGCCAAGAAAAAGAGGAGTTGTCTGTAACGCATAATGAAAATAGGATTAAAATTCCTCAATACGAATGAGGGGGTACATATTATAATGGGAGTTTACTGTTCTCAACTTTCTTAAGATAGAAGATTTTGGGGTCATTCGAAAAGAAAATTACAGAACCCTTTATCAAAATGATCTAATGTCTATCAATTCGGTAAGCCTGATGTTTGATAAAGTTCCTTATAAAAAAACATTCATTCGGCCTTTGTATTAAAGTAGGAACTAAGTTTGTAGGTATCAAATTGTAACCAATGTGCAGAAAAGCCTTTATATTTATTAACAATCAGCCAAAATGCCATTTTGGTTTGTGAAAGGTTTTTGGCAATTTGGACATGCAAGTAGTATGTGGGAAAACACAAGAATGTATATTGAAAAGGGAACCAAAGCTTTATATCTTGTGTATAGATTAGAAGTACATACTATAATTCAGATGCTCTATTGATCATTAGCTTAAGAACACAAAACAAGGAAAACACAGCTGTATGAAACGTTTGTTATTGTTGTTATTGCTCACCCTTGGAGGGAGGGAATTCGTACAGGCACAATATGAAGTAGAAAACGCTGTCATATTTTTCGATGCCAATTCACCCGAACTATCAGATGAGGCAACCTCCCAGCTTAATCGCATTTACCAAAAAATTGAACGTGCTTCAGAGTATCAAATCTGGTTTTCTGGATATGCAGACAGCCTAGAACACGAAAAAGTCGGTGTGCAATTAGCAGAAGACCGCCTAGATGTGGTTTATGGATACTTATTAGATAAAGGATTAAGTGATGAAAACGTCCACAAGCAAAGCTACGATAGTGATCATGGCTTTGCCTCTAATGATACTGAAGAAGGGCGTGCCCGCAACCGACGGGTTAGCATCACGGTAGACTTACACTATAAACGAACGGGCGGGAATAATCCATGGTTACAGGCATGGCTCAAAGCTGATGACAATAGCAAGGTATTCGCCGATATCAAAACAACAAAAGATCTTTATAAATTAATGATGCCCAAGGACGAAGTATTTGTCCTTGATCTATCTCAAGATACAAGTTTACAAGCTCCTCAAGGTACCATCATTGATATACCTGCTGGTGCCTTTGTTGTAGAAGGAGATAGTGCCCCCGAAGGAGATGTGGAAATAAAAATTCGAGAAGTGTACCGCAAATCTGATATGATTCGTGCGGATCTTATCACAACCTCTGATCGATACTTCCTCGAAACAGCAGGAATGGTACATATCGAAGCAACTTCCTATGGCACAAAATTGAAAATCCGACGAGGGAAGCAAATTAAGGTACACTTCCCGTTTACGGTTCCACAAGCTGATATGCAGATTTTCTACGGGTATCGGGATGATAAGGGCGATATTGATTGGATGCTCCCTGATGGCCGTGCTCGACGCTTGCCTCAAGTTCCTAAGCTAGATCCTAAGGATAAGAAGAAAAAGAAGAAGGTAAAGGACATGCAAGAATTGGTGGCAAAAAGAGAAGAAATGAAGCGCAGAGCCCTAGGTCTATTAGGTAAGGAAAGCCATTATGTGTTAAAAGTTAAGGAAGTAGGATGGATCAATTGCGATCGCTATTTCGATGTACCTCAAGAAGAAAAACGCGATTTCTATGTCGTAAAGCAGGATACAGCAAGTGATGAGGAAATCAAACTGGTATTCAGAGAACACGCGGTGATTCTTAAAGGAGAAGATACAGGTGATGGGAAGGTGGTTTTCCGTGGTATCCCTAAAGACATAGATGTCGACATTGTCGGACTAAAATATGAAAATGAAACGCCTTATATCGCTGTACATAATGCCATCATAGAAGAAGCTCCTTTCCAAGGGCTAAACTATGTGAAGACTTCTCCCGATAAATGGGATGAGTATATTTCTAAAGTTGATGACTAATGCACAGTAAGATATAATTGCAATAGTTAAGGTTATGTTGCCTTGTAGGATTCGCCTACAAGGCATTTTTTTGGTTCAATATGATTTGGGTGGAAGAGAGGGCATTTATCGGGTCATCCGTACTGAAAATTAGTAGCTTTGCTGTATGGAAACGACCAAGTTTTTTGAGCAAATCTTAGGGATCACTTCCCCGTA